>Ga0182030_10003112_pt1 | contig 35379 bp, 25 predicted proteins | sample 812S3MmetaG_FD_121299 | JGI IMG/M metagenome (GOLD analysis project Ga0182030, IMG submission 121299) | Permafrost microbial communities from Stordalen Mire, Sweden - 812S3M metaG (Illumina Assembly) | ecosystem: Environmental > Terrestrial > Soil > Wetlands > Permafrost | place: Sweden...
GCGACGGACTCAGGGAACAACACCGCCACCATGGCGGGGAAAGGAACGGCTTGGAAGATGAACAAGTGACCAGGAAGCGGAACCCGCCGGCAGCGTTTACAAGTTAGTTGAATTCCAGCGCTCCGCGCACGACTCCGCTCCACTCCGTTGCGCTCCGCGTGCCGAATACCTCACTCCAAAAATCCTACTCGAAAACCTTACTTCCAGTTGACAACCCTCATAGGGGCTCCGGCGACTGGTTAGGCTGCTGGCTTTGCATCATAATCTCTACTCCACCAAATCCACCTATCTGAATTGCGCGGCAACCTCATATACTGAAACAGCATAATCTTCTTCTTGCCACGGTTCGTCTCAATAAGAACTGCGGTAAAAGTTTCAGGCTTGTAGGTATAAAGGCAAACTGGCCGCTCCTTTAAAATCTTATATTCAGTTCCATCAAATCCTCGCTTCAATTTAAGAAGCGCCTCTGCCAACTGGTCTGTCGTAGCTGTTTTGGGCAAGTCAATAAGGAACGTCGGCCCGTTCTGCCAAAGATTATACTGTGATAGCTCGTCAACAAGCTGGTCAATCGGATCAGAAGCAGCTACGGGCGGCGATACGGTCACGTGTGGCTCGGATGGCGCGGCACAACCGACCAACAAACAGCCTATGACAGGTAAGATTACGATGCGCATAAGCAGCCTAACATCTAGGTCGGCCTCTGCGCGTGCATGGGAGCGTGCATGGTGGTTTTCGCGACGGCCTTTGTGAGCATGGGTTTATGAAAACGGATTTGTGAATTTCTGTCAAAGCCTATTCGCCGGCAGGCCGGGCTGATTCCGGCCGGACGGGAACCGTCCCGCCCGGCCGGCGATGCGGTTGGCTTCACGGCACGACGAGGGTCTTGGCCTCGCAGGGCGCGCTTTCGCCGGCGGTGTTCACGGCGGTGATCTGGAGGCTCACGCTGCTGCCGCTGGGCAGGCCGGTGAAGGTGTGTTCGCAATCCATCGGGCCGGCCACCTCCACGTAGTCGGCATCCACGCCGATGACTTTTTGGTAGGCGCGGTAATGGTCGGCGCGGGCGCTCGCGCCCCAGCCGGCATGGACGCTGCCCGGCCCGGCGGCGAGCAGCACCAGCGCGGTCGGCACGGCGGGCGTTTGGTCGGCGGCGGGCGGCACGAGGCCGAACGTCCGCCAGAGCGGGTCGTCATCGGCCAGCAGTTCGCCCAGTTCGCTGATGGTGTTGCGCAGGCGGTCGCGCAACGCCGCTTCCGCCGCGTCGCAGGCGATCTTCTTGGTGTTGGCGTCCAGCTCGGCGTCTTTGACGGCCTGGCGCGCGTCGGCGAGCTGGGTGACCAGGTTGTCGGCCCGCGCCGCCGTGACGATGACGGTGGGTGTGCTGACTTCCATCGCGGGGTTCGCGGTGAAAAAATCCTTGAGCGAACCGCACAACGAAAAGCGTTCATCCTGCGTGCTGGGGATGGCCGTGGATTGATTCGGGAAACCGGTGGGCGCCCAGGCCGTGCTCCAGCGTTCGCCAAGGTTTTGGGCCAGCACCGCACTGGCGGCCTTGATGAACTTGCCGGCCTGTCCGTCCATGCCCGTCAGGGCGGCGTGCGCGTCCACGGCGGCCTTTTTGGCGGTGCCAAAGAGGCCGGCGGCGGCTTTGGCGGCGGCGAGGTCGTTGCCGATGGTGGTTTCGGTGTTGTGAACCAGGCCGATGGCCGCGCCATGATCATGCGCGGCATCAACCATGTCCTGGCCCAAGGCAAAAAGCTTGGGCAACGGATTGGGGAGCGGATTTGCACCCATAATGTTGATGTGTTTAGTTTTAGTTGGAGGTGTTAGGTAGGAAAGGGATAATTTCGCCAAAAACGCGGTAAAACCCGTCGCGGGAGAGACTTTCGCGAAAAAAACTCCGTCAAAACCGACGGGCGGAGCCGAGTTTTTTTCCAAACAGACCCGCCAGCGCCGGCGGCCAGAGAGTTTTGCGCGGGACGAACCCGGAGCCGCCGGCGGCGACGGCGTGGGCGGCGGGAAGGGACGGCGAGCGGGGCGACCCGCCGAGTCTGGCCGGATACTCCCCCGGCCGGAAACCGTGGCCGCGCGTGGCAACCGACTTTGATGCGAAACCATTCGTTTTCAAAGCATCCCGATTTTAACAACAACCGACGATTTGACAATCCACGATATTTGCAAGACCAATGGCAAAATAAGTCCAGTGGGAGAACTTCCGCAAGCGGCTTGACGGCCCGGCCGCCGCCCAGTTGCCTTGACCGGCGGAGATAACCAGGCGGGCCGGAGGGTTAAAGCGGTTGGCAGACGAGCAGGCGGTTGGGCGTCATTGTCCGGCTGCTTGTAACAAAATCTTGGTGCTTACCATGTCGTTCTCGTATGCCGTGAAGATATGGCGTTGTCCACTGGAAACATAAACAATCACCAGCGCCTTATGATAATAAGGAAACGGGTCAGCCTGCAAAAAGCTGGGCTTAGCTTCAAACCCGGTATCTATCTGAAGCAAATCTCTAACGCGAAAAGTAACATCGGTGAAATTTGTGTATTCTCCATAGACTGCCGAAACGACCTGCACATGACTGCCGCTCTTAGAACAGCCTGCAAATAGTAAAGCCGCTAGTGCCGCAGCGATTGGTAAGGTGCGATATTTCATAAAATGAGTATGACGCCTAGCATGACGCCTAGCAGAAAGTTAACTGCAAAATTTGCAGCCTGCTCGTTTCATGTGAAAAAGCTAATCTGGACGCAAAGCTCTGTCCAACCCAAAATAAGTCCAGTGGGAGAACTTCCGCAAGCGGCTTGACGGCCCGGCCGGCGACCAGTTGCCTTGACCGGCGGAGATAACCAGGCAGGCCGGAGGGTTAAAGCGGTTGGCAGACGAGCAGGCGGTTGGGCGGCAAGGCTGTTATCACAATGTCCTCAATAAAACGAGAACCGCTGGTATAATCACGCCGAGCGCCAAGCAATAGAATGCCGCCTTGCGACTCTTGGTGAACTTGAATGCCATGATAATGCCGAGAATGATCGAGACGACAAAGCTCACCGCCATGATAACTACAAACACTCTGAGTGCAGGACTGCTCGGCTCGTGTCCATTCTTATATCTGACTGCCGTGTGAATGGCGGACAGCCACTGTAAAAACGGCGGGCGAAGGCCAAGCGTCTGCCAAATGCCGGAGACCGCGAAGAACAGCAGCATCGGTGCGAAAATGCAGCCGAGATACAAATGGATGGAGCGTAGTTTTTGCATAACGTGTAACGCCGCTTAACAATGATTAGACCTCAATATTTGTGACCGATCTTTTTGCAAGTAAAACAGTAGTGTCCTAATTTGGTGGGGCGAGCGTCCGCGCGAGCCGCTTAAACCCAAGGCTCACGACGGCTCGCGAGGACGCTCGCCCCACCGGTTTTTTGAGATTAGGACACTGCCAATAAAACACTATTCTGGACGCAAGGCTCTGTCCAACCTATTCTGGTTGCCGAAATGAGCCATTAACCCGTTCCGGCAAAGGCGGCAACTGCGCCGTCACCGGGAGTTTGAATCAACCCATTTGCTTTTGTGCCCAAACGCGTTTGTCAACATTGCGGCCAGCCGCTGGAAATCCCCGACGCCCTCGTGGGCGAGCCGGTGGCGTGTCCGGCCTGCGGGAAAAACATTCTGGAACCCCGCCTCGTCCGGCCGGCCAATGAGAAAATCAAATTGACGGTCCTGCCGCCGCCCCCGGCGGAGGTGTTCGCCGCCGCGCGGCTGGCGGAGTTGGCCCGGCAAATCATCGCCAACGTCCAGACGGTCATCGTGGGCAAACCGGAACAGGTGACGCTCGCCGTGGCGGGCTTGTTCGCGGAAGGCCATATCCTGTTCGAGGACGTGCCGGGCGTGGCCAAAACGATGTTGTCCCGCGCGATTGCGCAGAGCGTGGGCTGTTCCTTCAAGCGCATCCAATGCACGCCGGATTTGGCGCCGGAACACGTCATTGGCGGTTTCATTCTCGACCCGACGACGGGGCGGCCGGATTTTAATTTCGGCCCGATCTTTGCGCAGATGGTTTTGGTGGATGAAATCAATCGCGCCAGTCCCCGCACACAGTCGGCCTTGCTGGAGGCGATGGGCGAGGGGATGGTGTCCATGGATCGCGTCTCCTACAAACTGGAGAAGCCCTTCATGGTCATGGCCACGCAAAATCCGATTGACCAGGAAGGAACCTTCCGGCTGCCGGAGGCGCAGATGGATCGCTTCCTCCTGCGCCTGAGTCTCGGCTATCCCGAAGCGGCGCAGGAAAAGGAAATGTGCTTCCGCGCGCAGCAACAGCATCCCATCGAGAATCTCCAGGCGGTGACGACGGCGGAACTGGTGTTGAAATGCCAGCGCAGCGTGCGCGAAATCAAAATCACCCCGGAAGTCTGCGACCGGCTGGTGGCGTTGACGCGCGCCACGCGGCAGCATCCGGCCTTGCGGCTGGGCGCGAGTCCGCGCGGTTCGCTGGGCTTGTTCCGCATGGCGCAGGCGCTGGCGGCGATTCAGGGAAACGATTTTGTCACCGTGGAACACCTCAACGCCGTGGCGGTGCCGGTGCTGGCGCATCGGTTGCTCGTGCGGCGCGAGGCGCAAAAAGATTTTCCCGACGGCGCGGCGGTCATCCGCGACATTCTCGCGCAGACCGGCGGGCGGGAATAGTTTGAGTTTTTTTTAGAATCATCCAAATCACGGAAGCGGTCGGTAGGGCCAGCGCGGCATCCCTACCGGTCAAACTTCGGTCAACGAGATAATCACGTTTTTTTTCGCTTTCTGGTTATGCCGGCTTCCGGCAGGATGACGGGAAACAGGAACCCATGTATAACGGAAAAAAAATCGTCGTGGTCATGCCGGCTTACAATGCCGCCAAGACCGTCATCCAGACCGTGGACGAAGTTCACCAGCAACGCATCGTGGACAAGATCATCCTCGTGGACGACCGCAGCCGCGACGACACGGTGCAGGTGGCGTCGTCCCTGCTCGGCGTGTTCGTCCATGTGCATGAAAAAAACACCGGCTACGGCGGCAACCAAAAGACCTGCTACCGCCTCGCGCTCGAAGCCGGCGCGGACATCGTCATCATGGTCCACCCGGATTATCAATACACGCCCAAGCTGATACCCGCGATGGCCTCGATCATCGCCAACGATTTGCACCAGTGCGTGCTGGCCAGCCGCATTCTCGGCGGCTATTCGCTGCAAGGCGGCATGCCCCAGTGGAAATATGTGGCGAACCGTTTTCTCACGGCGGCGGAAAATATTCTGCTCGGCGCGAAACTTTCGGAATATCACACCGGCTACCGGGCGTTCTCGCGCGGGCTGCTGGAAAAACTCAAGCCGAACCTCGCCAACAATTCCGACGACTTCGTGTTCGACAATCAAATGCTCGCGCAAATCCTGTGGCACGGTTTCACCATCGGCGAAGTGAGCTGCCCGACGAAGTATTTCAAGGAGGCGTCGTCCATCAATTTCCGGCGCAGTTGCAAATACGGCTTCGGCTGCCTGAATGTCGGCATGAAATTCCGGCTGGCGAAACTGGGGCTGGCGAAACCGAAATTATTTTTCCCGTAAGCGGAAAGAAAAAACAAAAACGCCCGGCGCAAACCGGGCGTTTTTTTTATTGCGGCAAAGATGATTATTTCAGCGAGAGCGCCAGCCGGGACTTCTTGCGGTTGGCGGTGCCGCGCACAATGGCGCCGGACTTCACGGCCTTGTCAAAGGCGGAATGCACGCCGGGCAGCAGCTTGGCGGCATCGTCCTTTTTGCCGGCGGTCACGGCCGCGCGGAACTCGCGCTCGGCGCGGCGCAGGCGCGACTTGACGGCGCTGTTCTGGAGGTTCTTGCGCTTGCTGTTGCGCATCCGGCGTTCGGCTGACTTCGTATTCGGCATAAATCTAAATTCGGTTTTTGTTTTCCAAAGGGCCGATAAAGTTACCCAAATGCGCCCAAATGTCAACGCCGAAACATTTTCAATTTGGGCCGCCGTCGGTTTTCAAAACGAGCTCCGGCGGCAACCGGAGAAACATTCACTTCAACTCCAGCGGTTTCTCCCGCGCGCCTTCAGCTTGAACGATGGGCCAGCTCGCGCGGAGTTCGTCGGCATACGGGCCGATTTTATCAACGGGAATTGGCACGAAGCCCAGCCGCAAGGCGGGCGAGCCGGGGCGCAGGCGGTAATCGTCCTTTTCCGGCGCGACGAAATCCGGGTCCGCGATGACGGTTGAACGATCAAGCCCGCGCGCCCGCCATTCGGCCCACTGGTTCGTCTCGGCGATTTTTGGAAAGCCGGTCATGCGGATCGGCAGATTGTAATGCCAGACGAGGTTGCTGTCGGACAAGTTGTGCTCGAATGAAAAGCTGCGGAAGTTCGCGAGCTTCGCGTCGGGCGATTTCCAACTGATGATGTTCCGGCAAAAAACATTCCCGCTCATAATGGTGCCGTCGGCCAGCACGGCGTTCGTGGGATGGAGATTCATGTTCCGCATGGTTTGCCACGCCGGATCGCCGGCGACGGAGTCGTATCCGGCGATCATCGTCGGCAGATGTTCGTGCCACATCCGGTTGCCGGCCGTCCAGCCGCTGTATTCAAACTGCTGCTGGCCGTTGTCCACGAAAATATTATTCACAATAAAATTGTCGCGCCCGTTGTGCAGATGAATTCCTGCGCGCGAACAGCGGACGACGAGGTTGCCAATCACGTCCACGCCGCCGGTGTTGTCGTCAAGATAAACGCCCCAGGCGAAATGCGGCGAATGCCACACGCCCTTCTCGTCGTGGCCGAAGCCGAGCATATCGTGAAAATAATTGTAGCGGATGACCGTGCCGCGCGAGCCGAGCCAGTCGCGGCCGCTGGTATAAACCGCGCCGGTGTCCTCGGTTTCCAGGTTCATGTGGCGGATTTCGTTGTATTCGATGACGAGATTGTTGCCGTGAAACATGATGCCCATGCGCGGCCCGTCGTGAATCAGGTTGTGGCTCGCGCGGTTGCCGACGCCGTCCAGCGAAATGCCCACGCCCTGTTTGTAAAACACGCCGACGTGGTGAATATAATTGTTGTCCGCGAAATTTTCCGCCGCGACGAGATGCTTCACATCGCCGCCGCCGAGGCTGATGCCGCTGCTGCCCGTTTCAAAGATGTCGCAGCCTTGAACGCCGTTGCCTTTTCCGCCATTGATGGCCACGCCGCTGCCCCGGTAATCACCGACATTGCGGATGGTGCAACCAGCGATGAGACAATTCGTGGCTCCGTTGATTGTGATCGCCGTGCCCTCGGCACATTCAAATGTTAGGCCGCGAAACGTCAAATTGGCCGTGCCGGGCAGAAGCTGAAGAATTTCCCGCGTCGTCGGCGCAACGACGGTTTTGCCCGCGAGCGTCGTCGTCGGCCAGAAATAAAGCGTCGAAGTTTGCTTGTCCAAATACCATTCGCCCGGCGCGTCGAGTTCCTCCAACGCATTCTGAAAATAATACCGGTCGCCCGGCCGCACCGGATAGGAGGCATTGCGGTTGAGCGTGGCCTTGCGCGTGGTTGCATCAAATGACGCAAGGCGAATGATGTCATTCCACCAGTTGAACCGCGCGAAAACAAAAACCTCGACCTCTTCCGGCCGCGACCACGAGCGGACATCATTCGTCTTCACCGTGAACGAAACCTTGTCTTCGCCGGGGATGTCCGCATACATGGGCTTGAGCTTGCCGTCCGCATAAGCCCAGCCGCCGCCGTAGGGATTTTGCGCGTCGAAATTCGGATAGCGCGCCAACGGCTGCCGCCGTCCGTCGAAAATAAGTTGGCGAAAATAAATTCCCTTGAAGCCCTGCGCGCCGGCATCGGCCTTCAAGATTTCGCCTTTGAACGGAATAAAATTCGTGATGAGCCGGCCACCGACGAGCACCGGCTTTTCATTTTTCCACGCGCGCCACATCACCGGAGCCGCGCTGGAACCGCCATCTTTCGCGTCGAACTTGAGTCCCTGCGGCAGCAGATAAGTTCCGCCGCGAAGATAAACCGTGACGGCTTCTTTGCCTGCGACCATGCGAACGGCTTCGCGCGCTTTCGCCAGCGTCGCAAACGGCTGGGTGCGGGTTCCTGAATTCGTATCGCTGCCAACGGGCGCGACAAAAAATTCCGCGCCGATGGCGCACGCGGCGCAAAACGAGACCAACAAGATTCCAAGCTTGGTGTTCATGTGAGATACTTTCGCAAAAACAGGGTTGCAGTCTGTCATCAAACCAGTCCAGATTAAAATCTATTTTGGAAAAACCCGCCTCCGCCGTTCGTTGATAAGGTTGATGAGCCTGGGCTTGGCGGCGATACCTTACAACCGCGGCCGGGTTATGGTCCCAGCTTGGCCCGGTAGAAGCGCAGTTTCAGGCTGCCGCTGGGGTCGGTGACATTGGTATTGCCGCCCGCCGTGGTGGTCACGGATTTCAAGGTCGTCCAGTTGATGAGGTTGCTGGAGACATAGATGACGTAATTGCTCAATGCCAGCCCGTTGAGCGTGGCTTGGAAGGAGCCGTTGGTGAACAGCGGCCTGGTGAAGAACGGCTGTGCTGAGTTGGTAGTTATCCCGGCCACCAGTTGTTCGGGGCGGTTGGTGTTATTGAGCTGGCCATCGCCGAGTTCGCCATACTCGTTGAAACCCATGGCCCACAGGCTGCCGTCGCTCTTGATAAACAAACTGTGATAGAAGCCCGCCGCAATGGCCGTGACGTTGTTGGACACAATCAGCTCCGGCCGGTTGGTCGGGTTGAACGTGCCGTCGCCCAACTGGCCGTTGTTGTTAAAGCCCATCGCCCACAGGCTGCCGTCATTTTTCAGAAACAGGCTGTGATAGAAGCCCGCCGCAATGGCCGTGACGCCGCTCGGCACAATCATCTCGGGCAGATTGGTTTCGTAATTGCTGGTGCCGTCGCCTAACTCGCCGTCCTCATTGTCACCCATCGCCCACAGGCTGCCGTCGCTTTTGAGAAACAGGCTGTGCAAACCGCCGGCGGCGATGGCGGTGACGTTGCTGGCCAGAAGGTTTTTTTCGGGCACCATGGCGTTGTTGCCCGTGCCATCGCCCAACTGGCCGTAGTTATTGCCGCCGATCCCCCACAGGCTGCCGTCGCTTTTAAGAAACAAACTGTGCCGGTAGCCGGCGGAAATCGCCGTGACATTGTTGGTGACAATCAGCTCCGGTCGGTTGGTGTTGCTGGTGGAGCCGTCGCCCAGTTGGCCAAAGCTGTTGTCGCCCATGCCCCACAAGCTGCCGTTGCTGCTGATAAACAGGCTGTGGAAAAATCCGGCCGCAACCGCCGTTACGTTGTTGGATACAATTAGCTCCGGGCGATTGGTTGGGTTGAACGAGCCGTCACCCAGCTCGCCATAATTATTGTCGCCCGCAACCCAGAGGCTACCGTTGGTTTTGATGATGAGGCTGTGGTCGTTGCCGGCGGCCAAGGCGATACCCGCGCCGGCGACGATTAGTTCCGGAACGGTGATGATGTTGTTATCGGTGCCATCGCCCAACTGGCCGGCATAGTTGTCACCCATGGCCCAGAGGTTGCCGGCATTATTGCCATACAGGCTGAAATCGTCGCCGCCGGCAATGATCACAATGCCCGGCGGTTTTGGCAACGGCACCACCGTCAACACCGCCACGCTGCTGGTCACGCTGCGGTTATACCCATCTTTAAGGACCACCGTGTAATTGCCCGCCTGATTGGTCTGCACATTGGCCAGGGTCAAGGTGGTGTTGGTGTCACCGGCCAAGGGCGTATTGGTGTTGTAATACCATTGATAAGTCAAAGGTGCCGTGCCCGCCGCCGTCACGGTGAAGCTCGCGGTCTGGCCCGCGTTCACCGTCAGGCTCTGCGGCTGGGTGATGATGCCGGTGTAAGTGGCGCTGGCGGTGGTGTTGCTGCCCAAGGCAATGGGCACCGTTTGATTGCTGGGCATCAGCCAGCCGGTGACCGAGTTGAACGAAACGGTATGCGAGCCGACGGAAAGGTTTGTAACCACCGCTCCGCTGGATTGGAGTGTGCCGCCATCTACCTGCCAGCGCGCCCCGGCAGTTATCGCGGCGGCTGGACTAATTGTCACCTGCAGGGAGCCAACGGCGGTGTAGTAACCGGTAGTGGAATTGGTGATTCCCAGGTTGACCGTCATCGCCTGATTGCCTGGCGTAAGCCAACTGGAGATCGTGGTGAACGAAACGGTGTGTGAACCGAGCGAAAGGTTGGTCGCCACGGTGCCGCTGGAGTGGAGCGCGCCGCCATCCACCTGCCATTGCGCACCGGCACTGATCGCTCCGGCTGGACTGATGTTCACCAGCAGGGAACCAACAGGTGCCACCGCCGTGGTGGCGCAGACGACCGCACTTGCCTGGCTTTCGGCCACCACCAAGGTTCCTGCGCCGGTCGCGGTATTGATTTTGATTATTTTCCCATCCGTCGTGAATCCATAGAGCGAGCCATTTTCATAATCCAACGCGTAAAGATTAAATCCACTTATCGCCCCAACTAGAGTCGCAACTCCGCTGGACAAGTTGACCGTGTAGAGCACGTTATTGTCCAAGAAATAGGTGTGGCTGGCGTTGTCGATTTTCACGTCGTATTGGTAGCCTCCGATGGGGGGAGCTCCGGTGATGGTAGCCACGAGCGTTGCGGTTCCGGTGCCTGGATTAATGGTATAGAGATAATTATTGACTGCTGTCCCACCAATGCCGAAAAGAGTGCCGTCCGGTCGGAACGCTATGCAAACAATGTTATTGCCGAGGTAGCCCAGGATGTTCGTAGTTATCGCCACGGGATCAATCAAAATCAAATCCTGGCTGGAATTGATTCCGTATAAGGTTCCACCAGGCAGCCGGGCCAGATCCCCGATGACGCCTCCGCCGGTGATTGCGCCGACTGATCCTAGCCGGGTGAACGCGCCGGTTTCCAAGTCGAGCGTTCCGAAATCGTTGGCTAGGGTCACCGCATAGTCAATGTCATCGGCCTTTGCCATTTCAGGAATCGTCAAGCTCAAGGCCAATAGTGCCACACACCAGGGATAAGTGTTCATAACATAAAATAATTGAGGGGTTGTATTCTACGGCGCAAGGCGAACGATCAAACCAGCAGCGACAGGGTCATGGCTGGCAACCGTTTCACAGACGAGCGTGAGCGCCTCCTGTGGCCAGACTGTAACCGGACGGATTTTCATGCTGATAACATGGTTTCTTCCATTCCAGTTATATTCAATCACACATTGAAAATTCTGTCAAACTTCAGACGGTGTTTTTTTGCCCATAAAATCAGGCGATTCCTGAAAGACTCTCCCCGGCACAGCTTTTGGCGTCGTTGCTTATGGCATCGCATCCGACGGGATTATTTACCAACGAGGCGCTGGCTTGGTTTATTGACCATCGCTCCGGCAATGACTATTTTCACTTCATGGCCACAGCGCATCTGCTCGCGCTGCGAGCTGATCTGGCGTTGGCGCAAACATGTCAGTGCAATCTAACTTTTATATGCCATTCAACTGCAAATTCAGCCCGTGGTTGGCCGCACTCGCGGCCAGTTTATTTAGCTACACCGCCTATGCTGCCGAACCGGTTTCGATTTCCGGCATCTACCCGCGCCTTGCCACCTTCAACGAAGAAGGCGAGTGCGGCACCGGGGCGGTCGTGCCGTGGGCGGATCGTCTTTGGGTCATCAGCTATGGGCCGCACCGACCGTTAGGCTCGACGGACAAACTTTATGAAATTACGCCCGACCGGCGGCAGATCATCCGTCCCGAAAGCGTCGGCGGCACGCCCGCCAACCGCATGATTCATCGCGAGTCGCAGCAACTGGTCATCGGGCCTTACTTCATTGACACGAACCGCCACGTCCGTGTCGTCGCGCCGAAATTCATGCCGGGCCGGCTCACCGCCAACGCGCGTGATCTGGCCGATCCGGCGAACAAAATTTATTTTGCCACGATGGAAGAAGGCCTTTACGAAGTGGACATGCATTCGCTCGCCGTCACCGGACTGATAAAAGACAACAATCCGTCGCCGCCGGGAAAAACCACGGAAACCAATCCCGCAAAAATAAAATCAACCTTGCCTGGCTATCATGGCAAAGGACTTTACTCCGGCCAGGGCCGCGTGATTTATGCGCAGAACGGCGAGCACGGCCGCGCGACGGAAACCGATCCGACTACGACCAGCGGTGCGCTCGCGGAATGGCGCGCGCCGGGCGAAGACTGGCAGCTCATTCGCCGCAACCAATTCACCGAAGTCACCGGGCCGGGCGGCATTTACGGCAACGCGCATCCGGCCACCGATCCGGTCTGGAGCCTCGGCTGGGATTTTCGCTCGCTGATCCTGGCGTGCCTCGATCACGGAACTTGGCACGCGTATCGGCTGCCCAAGCCCGATCACTCCTACGATGGCGCACACGGCTGGTTCACTGAATGGCCGCGCATCCGCGACATCGGCGAGGATGATTTGCTGATGACGATGCACGGCGCATTCTGGCATTTTCCGACAAACTTTTGCGCCGCCAATTCCGCCGGCATCGCGCCGCGTTCCAGCTATTTGAAAATCATCGGCGACTTCTGCCGGTGGCAGGACCGCGTCGTGATCGGCTGCGACGACGCGGCAATCATTGAAGTTCCGCGCAAGCTGAAAGGCAGACTGGCGCCGACCGGCCAATCACAGTCGAATTTACAATTCCTCAAACCCGCGCAGTTGGATGAATTCGGTCCGGCGCTCGGCCACGGCGCGGTGTGGCTCGATGACAGCGTCAAGGCCGGCGAAGTTTCCGATCCGTTTCTTTTTTCCGGCTACAAATACCGCACACTGATTTTAAGCCACAATAATCCGCAGCCCGTCACGTTCACGCTGGAAGCGGACGCGCACGGCAATGGCGTCTGGGAAAAACTGCGCGACATCGAAGTGTCCGCCAATGGTTCCGCGTGGACGGAATTTGCGGCCAGCGAAACTGGCGCGTGGTTGCGAGTGAAAGCAAATCGCGATTGCGAAAAGGCCACGGCTTGTTTTCAATTTCACAATGCCGACCAGCGCAGCCTGGCAGCGGCAGATATTTTTTCCGGCGTTGCCCAATCCGGCGACACCCAAATCAGCGGCGGCTTGCTGCACCAGCGCGGCGGCAACGCGCGGACGCTGCAATGTATTTCCGCCGACGGCAAAGCTGCCGGCTACGAACTGGACGGCAATTTGAAACTGCGTCAGACGAATGATCCCGTAAGTGTCGCGTGGGCCAAAACCAATCTTGCCATTCCGCGCGATTTTCTGACCGTGGACAAAGCTTCCGTCATTTGCGTGGACAACGGCCATCGCTGGCGGCTGCCGAAAGGTGAGGCTTCGTTTGAGCAAGCTGGCGCGGGTGACGACGAACGGGTTTGCCGCGAAGTCGTCACCGAGCGGGATTTGTTCAATGCGTTCGGAACGTTTTACGAATTGCCGGCGGAGAGCGCGGGCGGCTTCATAAAAATTCGGCCGATTGCCACGCACAACCGGCACATCAAAGACTACGCGAGTTATCGCGGCTTGCTCGTGATGAGCGGCGTCCGCCATGACGCGACCGGTGAACACATCATTCGCAGCGACGACGGCAAATGCGCGTTGTGGGTCGGCGCCGTGGATGATTTGTGGCAGCTTGGCAAACCGCGCGGCACCGGCGGTCCGTGGTTTGGCGCGGCGGTGAAAGCCAATGAACCCAGCGATGCGTATCTCGCCACCGGCTACGACGAGAAGCGGCTGACGCTTTCGCATGAGAGCACCGGGGTTGTGAATTTCAAAGTTCAAGCCGACTTCACCGGCACGGGTGAATGGCGCGACGTCGTCACGCTCGCCGTGAAACCGGGCGAGCGGCGCGAGTATGATTTTCCCAACGCCTTCGCGGCGTATTGGTTTCGCGTTGTGGCCGCCAGCGACACCGTTGCGACTGCGCAATTTGATTATCGCTGAATCACCAAGAACCCTGCGTTTGGAAAAAACGGCTCGCGGTCCGACGCCGGTGGCTGGAATTACTTGGCTGGTTCCGGCGCAAACAAGCCGGCCTCCTCGCCCAGGCGCGTCAATTCGGCCACGGATTGCACCTGCAATTTTCGCGTCAGGTTGGTCCGGTGCAGCTTGACCGTGCGCAGATTGATGCCCAGTTCGTCGGCGATCTGCTTGTTCATCCGGCCGCGCACGACATGACCCAGCACCTCCCGTTCGCGCGGCGACAGCGCGGCCAGCTTGGCGTGCAAATCTCGCAGCCGTGCCCGCTGCTCGCGCTCCTGGACGCCGCGTGCCAAGGCCCGGTTCACGGCGTCGAGTAACTGTTCCTTGGGACTGAGCTTGGTCAGAAAATCTTCCGCGCCGCGCCGCATCGCATGAACGGTCGTCGGAATGTCGCCTTGCGCCGACAGAAAAACGACCGGCATCGGACTGGCCGATTTCGCCAGCGCCGCCTGCAATTCCAAGCCGTTCAGTTCCGGCATTTGAAAATCCAGCACCACGCAGCCGGACATTTCGGGCGTCAAAGTTTCGAGCAACGCCTTCCCGGTTTCAAAAGTTTGCACGGTGTAACCGCTCGCCCGCAGCAGGCGCGACACGGAACGCAAAAAAGACACGTCATCGTCCACGATGAAAACGGTGCCGGATTTGGAGGCGGAATTCATGGTTCAATGTTTGTTTGCCGGCAGCGTGAATTTGAAAATCGCGCCGTGCGGGGCATGGTTTTCGCCCCGGATTTTTCCGCCGTGCGCCTCGATGATCGTCCGCGAAATGGCCAGGCCCATGCCCATGCCGTGCGGCTTGGTCGTGAAGAACGGTTCAAACAGGCGCTCCAGTTTGTCCGGCGGAATGCCACTGCCGCCGTCGCTCACCGCGACTTCAATGTTTCCGTCGTCGTCGGTGGCGGCGCGCACCGTCACGAGCCGCTCCACTTTTTCGAGGCCGGTCATGGCTTCCATGCCGTTCAAAATCAGATTCAGCAACACCTGCTGCAAATGCACGCGGTCGCCCGGCACCGGCGGCAGCTTGGCCGGCGTTTCCAAAGTCAAGGTGATCTGCCGCGAGCGCGCGTCCGATTGGGCGAGCGCAACGGTTTCCGCCAGCAGTTCGCCGAGGTCCAAAGGTTTCAATTCGAGGCTGCGGCGTTTCAACAGCGACCGCATCCGGTCAATCACGTTGCCGGCGCGCTGGTCGTCTTTGCGGATGTCCGCAAGAATGGCGCGGATTTCCGCCAGGTCCGGATTTTCTTTTTGGAGATAAATTTCCGCCGCCTCGGTGTTCCGCAAAATGGCGCCCAGCGGCTGGTTCAATTCATGCGCCAGCGCGGACGTTAACTGGCCCATCGTGGAAACGCGGGCCACGTGCGCCAGTTCCGTCCGCTGATATAAAATTTCCGACTCCGCCCGGCGACGCAGCCGGCGCTGCGCCAGCAGTCCGCCGATGGTGCCGGCTTGGGCGAGAAAAACGGCCAGTGAAATCAAAATCCAATTTCGATGCTGCTCCCACAAAGTTTGCGGCCGGTAACGAAGCACCGCGTCCGCCGGCCAGCGGCTTTCCTTGATGCGCCAGCGCCGCAGCGCCCGCCAATCAAGCGTCGGCGTGCCCTTGGTCGCCACTTCGATGGGCACATTTTCCGGCTTGATGCCGCCGAGCACGCGCAAGGCAAGTCGGGCGGTGCGGGAGCCAAGGTCGTCCGGGTCCACCACCACGCCGCCCACCGTGCCGCTGCCGATGGCCCAGCCGCCGAGCACATAAATCGGCACGCTGGCCGACGGCACGAGCATTTGCGCAATCTGGGACGTGAAAAAACGCTGGCCGGTCACGTCGCGCTGAACCGAGCTTAACAAAATCACCGTGTCTTCCGGCAGTGACCGGACGGCTGCCGGCAAATCCGCCACCGGACGGTTGGTCCAGAAATCGAACCCGACGCTTTCCAGCGCCGGCGCGGTTTCGGCGATCCGGCCCAGCGTGGTGCGGTCCGTTTCCGCCGTGCCGCCGATCACGACCACGCGGCGCGTGTCCGGTTGCAGCCGCAGGATCAAGCCCAGCGTGCCGCGCAAATCAAACCGCTGGACAATGCCGGTGACGCCGAGCTTGCTGATTTCCAGCGGAACCGCCTGCTCGTTGACGGCGACGAAGACGACCGGCACGTCCGGAAACAGCGCGTCCGGCAGCGCGCCCGCCAGCGTGTAATCCTTCGACGGAAACGCGAGGATGAGATCCAGATTTTGCCCGGCATATTTTTTGCCGAGGTAATCCTGAAACACCTGCAAATGTTCCGGGTCCGAAAAATGGCTGGCGTCGAGATATTCCGTCAGAAACTCAAGCCGGTTGGTGCTGGCCTTTTGCATCTCCGACCGCACCGCGTGTTCCAGCAGGATGTTTCCCGCCACATCCTTGCTTTCACTGAACAACATCAAAACGCGCCTGGGCCTGGCGGCTTCCCGGTCCGTCGCGTTTTCCGCCAAACCGTTCCGCCCGCTGAAAAAAATCAGCGCGAGAACCACGAAGACCAGGACGACATTTGGCCGGCGGGCAAATGGAGAAAGTTGTCGCGTGAAATTCAATGGGGTCAAGCCTATGGTTCGGCTCTCCGATTTCAAGCTAATCCGGTTTCGGAAAATTTCAGGGAGCGACCGCTTCGCGCCAGGCGAAACCCTGGCTCAGATGTTTGGCCACGGCTTCCGTGCGCGAGCGCACCTGGAGCTTCTCGTAAATATGCCGGATGTGCGTGTGCACCGTGGCGTAACTCAACAGCAATGAGTCGGCGATTTCCTTGTAAAGAAATCCCTTCGCCAGCAAATCCAAAACCTCCGCCTCGCGCGGCGTCAGCGCCTGCTGGAACGACTGGACGATTTTCCGCGCGATGTGGCTGCTCATCGGCGAGCCGCCGGCGTGGACTTCCTTGATGGCCGCGATCAGCTCCGCCGGCCGCGTTTGTTTGAGCATGTAACCGGTCGCGCCCGCCGCCAGCGCGTTGAAAATGTGTTCCGTGTTTTGATACACCGTCAGCATGATGAACTGCGTGGCCGGCAACTGCGGCTTGAGCCGGCGCACACATTCCACGCCGTTCAGGCCGGGCAGATTGATGTCCATCAGCATGACTTCGGGCCGGACCTTCGGGATTTCCAGCAGGGCGCTTTCCGCGTCGCCGTGCCGGCTGACGCAGCCGAAACCCGGCGTGCCGTCAATCAACTTGGCCAGGCTGGCGCGCACCTGCGCATTGTCCTCCACAATGGAAACAGAAATGTTCATGCGCGCGCGGGGAATTTTTTCCGGCCGGAATTCCTGCGGGCAAACAAGCCATTGCCGCAGTTCAAAGGTGTCATCGCCTGAATCTACTTCAGGCCATCATCCCGGCCAATCGCCACAACTGGCGATGGCACCGGCGATTGACACCAAAGCGCCACGCGCCGTTTTCGCAACGCGTGATGGTCACCAAATGACGGCGCGCTGTTCCGGCGGACGCCACATCGGACTGCCCGGCTTGATGTCAAAGGCGTCATAGAACATCTGCACATTGAGCAGCGGACCGTAGCTGCGGAATTGTCCGGGCGAATGGGGATCCACCGTGACGAGCCGTTGCGATTCCGCCTCGCGGACATTCGTGCGCCAGATTTGCGCGAACGAAATGAAAAATCTTTGCTCCGGCGTGAAGCCGTCAATCGTCTTTCGCTGCGCCGGATTTTTCGCGAGCGCGCGTTCCAAGGCTTCATAGGCGATGTTCACGCCGCCGAGGTCGGCCAGATTTTCGCCGAGCGTCAGCTTGCCGTTCACATGAAGTCCCGGCAGCGCTTCGAAGGCGTTGTATTCATCCACCACCAATTGCGCGCGGTCGTCAAACGCCTTGGCGTCGGCGTCGGTCCACCAGTCGTTCAAGTTGCCGTCGGCGTCGAATTTGCGGCCTTGATCGTCGTAGCCGTGGGTCATTTCGTGGCCGATGACCACGCCGATGCCGCCGTAATTCACGGCGTCGTCCATCGTCAGGTCGAAAAAGGGCGGCTGCAAAATGCCGGCGGGAAAAACAATTTCATTTTGCTGCGGATTGAAATACGCGTTGACGGTCTCCGGCGTCATGTGCCACTCGGTGCGGTCCACCGGTTTGCCCACGCGCGCGATTTCGCGGCGCGATGCAAAAATCGCCGCGCGGCGGACGTTGCCGAGCAGGTCGTCGCGGCGGATGACGATGGCCGAGTAATCGCGGAATTTTTCCGGGCAGTCGATTTTCTGCGTGAAGCGGGCGAACTTGACCTGCGCCTTGGCGCGCGTGGCGTCGGTCATCCACGGGACTTTTTCCAGGCGGTCGTGAAACACGGCTTTCAAATATTCCACCATTTCGTTCATGCGCGACCGGGCTTCCGACGGAAAATATTTTTCAACGTAAAGCTGGCCGAGCGCCTCGCCGATGGTGCCGTCAATGACATGGGCGGCGCGTTTCCAACGTGGTTCCTGTTCCGGCTGGCCGCTCAAAACCCTGCCAAAGAAATTAAAATTTTCCTGCTCGACCGCCGCCGGCAAAAACGGCGCGCTCTCGTGCAGCAGATGCCAGCGCAGATAAATTTTCCAATCCGACAGCGGGCGCGTTTGCACGAGCTGGTTCACCGCCGTGAAAAATTCCGGCTGGCCGACGATTTCATACGCTGGTTCCGCCAGGTTTCGTTCGGCAAAATAAATGTGCCAGAGCACCGCCGGCGTTTTAGCAACGAGTTCCGGGCCGGTGAACTTGTTGTAATTCTTATTCGGGTCGCGCAGGTCCACGCGCGAGCGGCTGGCTTGGGCGAGTTCGGTTTCCATCTGGATCACGGTGTCGGCGTGCGCTCCGGCGTCGGCATTTTTTTCGCCGAACAGGGTGAACATTTTTTGCAGATGCTGGCGGTAAAGTTTCAGTTTCTCCGCAAAACTGTCCTTCAAATAATAATCGCGGTCGGGCAGCGAGAGTCCGCCCTGGCCCAGTTCGACGGCGTAAATGGAACTGTTTTTCGAGTCCGGCCCGAAGCTTGCATTAAAAATGCCGCCGATGCCGCGCTGGTGAAAATCCGCCAGCAGCGCGAACAGTTCCTTCGAAGATTTGAGCCGGTCAATTTTTTTCAGGTCGCCCGCGATGGGCTGGAAGCCGAGCTGTTCGATCTGGTTCGTGTCCATGGCCGCAACAAAAAAATCGCCGACTTCGTTCCGGGGCGCGTGCGGCGGGAGTTTTGGCTGCGGGTGCGCGGCATCGTCGAGGATTTCATGGATGAGATACCAGTTGCGCTCGGCCAGTTCGGAGAAGGAAGCCCAGCGCGATTTGTCGGCCGGCACGGGATTGTTTTTCAACCACTGGCCGTCCGCGAAATGGTAAAAGTCCGCGCCGGGATTCACCGAGCGGTCCATATAATCCACCGAGAACGCCGGCACGCGTGGCGGCGCGGCGGTCGCCGGAAGATTGGCGGGCGGCGGATCGGCCGCCAAGGTGTTGAAGCTGGCGGCGACGAGCAACGCAACGATGACCGGCGGGAGGGTGAGTTTATTTTTCATGCAAATTGAATTGAGCTGCGAGAAATTAGTGAAAATCGGTCGGAATCCAAGATTAAAGAAAGGCACCTTTCATTTGCGTGGCCGTCCGGGCGAATTCATGGGCGGAAATTTCGCGACCAGCCCGGAACCATTCTTTCGCCCGGCCAGCCGATTGACCGACCGCCAGTCCGCTCCCCAAAATGTGGTATGGGACGGCTGGCTGGCTGTGGTATGTTGGCATAAGTCTTGGAACAAATTCTAATAGTCTGATCAATGGGCTACCGCAGGTGTCCGGTTTAATGATGAGCGGCGATGTAGAATGACGGTATAAACCAGTTCCAGAATTCAAATTATCCACGCTGGCTCTGACCGGTCAGCGAATGGCAGCCCTGATTTATGATTCGAAGATTGTTTAATATCCTCGGCCTCGCGGGCCTTTTGCTTTTTTCCGGCGGTCGGGCGTGGGCCTTGCCGGATTCGCTGACGCTGACCGTCACCAACACTTGGACCAAGCAGCCGGTGGGGTTCAACCTCCAGCGCTACAACCTGCGCGCGACGAATTATCAGGTGCGGCTTTTTTCCGACGCGACGACTTACACGCTTATGCCGACGAACCAAATTCCCGAAGTGACGACCTATCGCGGGCGCATCACCGGCGACATCGGCGCGGTGGTGGTCGGAACATTTGGCGTGGACGGGAAATTTTATTATCACGTCAGCTACGGCTGCCGTTGGCAGGGTAGCACGAGCGAATACGATCCTTACGACACGACGAACCGGCTTTCGTGGGGCGGCATGGGCGCGTATTTTCAGACGACGAACCTGCCGAGCCTGGGCTATGTGACCAACTACGCCGTGGCACCGACCAATATCCCGCAGCACATCACTTGGACTACAAACAATTATCCGACGAACCCGGCGGTGAGCTACGGTGGGCCGCCGTATTTGAACAATTTGAAACAAGTGCCGGTGCAGCGGGCGCGGCTGGTTTTGGATTCGGACTATGTGAATGTGTTTTGCAATCTGGCCGGCAGCAACATCGCCACGGCAATTTTGATACAGGAAGCCCGTATAAATGACGTGGATTACGAACAGGCGCGGGATTTGGGAGTATGTTACCAGATTGCCTGTGTCTGCGTGCGCACCAACACGCAATTGCCCTATACCACCACCGACGGCAATCTTTCGGAGGAAAATTCTTTCTGGAATCCCGATCCAGGTTACAGCCACGGTGTGGCTACCAACGGCTGGTTCGACATGGTGCATGGGTCGGTGCAGCTTTACAATGGAGACGCCGGTCTGGCTTACGACCCCGGCGATTTCAGCGTGATGGATCCGAGCTGGTCCGGTTATGCGTCGGGTCACGAGATGGGCCACAACTGGGGCCAGAATCATTACACCTCGGTGCGCGATTATACCGGCGATAACTTCTGGCATGTCGCGATGGACGGGTCGGGCCTGGGTTACTCGACCGTGGATGCCAACATTGCGCAGACCGAGCGCCGCACTTCGTGGAAAGGCGGCATCGAATGGGTGAAATACAATTATCAAGTCGCGCCGCACGCCACGCCGGATTTGGCAACGACCAAAACTAATCAGGCCGTCAGCATCAACGTCCTGTTGAACGACTACATCGCCAACAGCAACACGCTTTCCATCGTTTCGTTTGAAACCAACACCGTCGCCGGCGGCACGGTGACGAATCTCGGCAACGGCGTGTTGCAATACAAGCCGGCGACGAATTATGTCGGCTATGATTTGTTTCATTATTACGTCGGCGAACCGTCCGGCTTGACGAGCCTGACGGCGGCGAAAGTTTTGGTGACCAGCGACGCCAATCCGCTGCTGGGCGAATGGATGCTGAATGAAACCAGCGGCACCACCGCCGGCGAAGCGACCGGCAACGGCACGGCGGCCACGCTTTACGGCACGGCCAATTTTTCGTCCGGCTCCGTGCCCGGCATTGGCGGCGGGACCGCGCTGCATTTCGACGGCTCGGGCTACGCGCGTTTCAAGGGCACTTGGTTTGATGCTTACAACACCAACTTGAGCATTTCACTCTGGGTCAAACCCGACGCGACGCCGGCCGGCGAAATGATGTTGTTCATGAAAAGTTCGCTCGACGCCAACAATTCTCCCGGCCTCCGCTTCGGCATGAACGGCTCGTCCTTTTTCTTCACCGGCTGCACCGTGGGCGGGCAAAGTCAGTTCAGCGTCACGGCTGCCATCGTGCCGCAAGCCGGCATTTGGTATCATCTGGTTGGCGAGATAGACCGTGGCAGCGGGTTGATCCGTCTTTACGTCAACGGCGTCGAATACACCGGCACGTCCAACACCCGCACCATTCTGGCGGGCGAATTCCTCGCGGCCGACAACTGGCCGGTGCTGGGCATGGCCAACGACGGCGGCGGCAACACCTCCTGGCTGGTCGCGGCGATTGACGATGTGCGGCTTTACACGAAGGCGCTGTCCTTGGCGGAAGTGCAGTCCATCTATTCCGGCGCGGGCCTGCTGCCGGCGGGCGGGCCGCATCCTTACGACGGCGAAGGCAATGTGGCGTTTCTGCCGATGTTGACGTGGCAGCCGGGCGGCACCAACAATTTCCAATACAACGTCTATCTCGGCACCAATGCCGCCTCGGTCGCCGGTGCCACGACCAATTCGCCGGAGTTCAAGGGGCAGGTGGCGTCGGCGAAATTCATCGTCACCAACGCGCTCGCCACCAACTCGACGTATTGCTGGCGCGTGGATGAAATCTATGGCACGAACGTCGCCGCCGGCGGTGTGTGGAGTTTCACCACGGCGGCGGATGGAATTCACAGCGGGTTGAAATTGTATCTGTCCATGGACGCCCGCGACACGTCGGGGACGACCACCTTTGACCGCTCCGGCGCGCCGTATCACGACGGCACGCTCTACGGTTCGCCGACGCAGGCGGTGGGGCAGGTTAATGAATCGCTTAGCTTCAACGGATCGAGCACCTATGTGCAAACTCCGGCGTTGAGCATGGGCACGAGTAACGCCACGTTTCTCGCTTGGTTGAACCTGAACGGCAACCAAAATTCTTACGACGGCATCGTCATGTGCCACGGCGGATCAACCTGGTCCGGCATGATGCTCGCCGGCACGCCGAACCGTTTGGGCTATCAGTGGAATGATGACTCTGCCACTTGGACCTATAATTCCGGCCCGACACTTCCGACCAACCAATGGGTGCTGGCGGCGGTGGTGGTGACCAACAGTTACGCGGTATTTTACATGGGCCAGACCAACGGTGTTATTACCGCCACCACGAACAATCATACGCATATTTTTCAGGCGTTTGACGCGCCCGTGGATGTTGGCCAAGACCCGTTCGGCGGCCGCTGGTTCAACGGTCTGATAGACGAAGTCTGCATCTGGAACCGCGCGTTGAGCGCCGGTGAAATCGGTCAGATTCTCACCAACGGCATCAACGGCGCGAGCTTTGCCGGCGTGCCACCGGCTCCGGACACCAACACGTTCACCTGGGTTGGCAGCAGCGATGTCTATTGGACCAACGCGCTGAACTGGGCGACCAACGGCACGCCCGCCGCCGCCAACACCGTTTATTTTAATGACTCCGCCAAAGTCACCGGCACACAGTTGGGCACGAACTTTTCCATTTACGGACTCAATGTTTCCGGCAGCCTCCGCAGCGCCGGCATTTACGGCACCAATACGCTGACGCTCGGCGCGGGCGGCATCCTGATGACCAATGTCACGGTCAGCCTCTCGCTCGGTTCATTGGTGGCGCTCGGCACGGCGCAGACGTGGTCCGTGGCCGCCGGCTCCACGCTCACGCTGACGAACAAACTTACCGGCAGCGCCAATCCACGCCTGACTTTGGATGGTGGCGGGACTTTTTATTTGAACAATAATAATTCCGGCAGCAGCTATGGCGGTGTCGTTTTTGTCAACAACGGCACGCTGAGTTTGCCTTATGGTTGGAACACGCCGTCAGTCACCGGCAACGTCAGCGTCGGCACCAACGGCACGGTTGTTTTTAATTCGCATCCGTATTCCTATGGCACGGACAATTACACCACCAACGCCGGCACCATTGTTGTCAACGGCGACAACCAGCTTTCCAATCTCGAACTGCGCGGCGGACAAATCTCCGGCACCGGCGATTTGCGCGTCGGCGACATCTGGGGTTACAGCACCGGTGGCAAATGGGCTTCGCGCTCCAACAGCGTCACTGCCACCATCAACGTCGCCTATTTGTCACTCTACAACGTCAACACCACCTTCACCGTTGAGAATGGCGTTGCCGAACCCGACCTGCTGGTTTCCGCGCCGCTCAAGGATGGCGGCAACGGCTCCGCCAGCTTCACCAAGACGGGTCTTGGCTCGCTGACGTTCACCCAGCCGAACCTTTACACCGGTAACACGACCAACAGCCAGGGCACAATCAATTTGACCGGCCCGGACAATATTCTGCCCGCCAGCACCGGCTTGTATCTCGCGACGAACACCGTTTTGAATTTGAACGGCATCAACCAGGCCGTTGCGCGGCTGACCGGTTTCGGCACCGTCAATCTCGGCTCCGGCTCGTTTGCCGTCACCGACTCGGCCACCAATACCTTTGGCGGCAGCTTTACCGGCAATCCCAACGGCGTGACGGCGAACGACACGCAACCGGCTCCGCCCGGCGGCTTCGCGCTGGCCGGCACCGGCAAACTCACGCTGACCAATGTTCAGGCGTATGTTGGCGACACCTGGGTTTCGTCCGGCACGCTGGCGTTGAGCGGCGTGGGTTCGCTGGCCAGCAGTTCCAATCTCGTGGTTGCCAGCGGCGCTACCTTGGATGCTTCCGCCCGCACCGATGGCACGTTGAAACTGATTTCCGGCCAGACGCTCGGCGGCTTCGGCTCGGTTGTCGGCAAGGTGGTGGCGACCAACGGCGCGGCTATTGCGCCCGGCAACAGCGTCAACATTGGCACGTTGACTTTTAACAGCACGGTGAACCTCACCGGCGGCCAGGCGCAGATGACGATCAGCAAGTCGGGTGCGACGCTGGGGAATGATTTGTTGACCGGCATCACCACGCTCACCTGCGGCGGCTCGCTCATCGTCACCAACTTCGGCCCGGACGCGCTGGCGGCGGGCGACAGTTTCAAATTGTTTAACGCGACAACTTTTGCCGGCGTGTTCACGAATTTCAATCTGCCGCCGCTCGCCACCAATCTGATGTGGAACACGAGCCAGATTGCCGCGAACGGCACGCTTTCAGTGATTGCGATTGTGCCGCCCGTGCTTTCCGGTGCAGCCTTGTTTGGCGGTGGTGGATTCCAATTGACCTTCAGCGGCCCCGCCGGCCAGACCTACAAAATCCTGACCAGCACCAATCTTGTTTTGCCGATGGTGAACTGGACCTTTGTCACTAACGGCACTTTTAGTGCCAGCCCGGTGACGTTCACCAACGGCATCGCTCCCGGAACGCCCGCCGGTTATTTCCGCATCGCGTCGCCGTGAAGCTGTTGAGTAAAGAAGAACTGCCGCTTCGGCGTTCGCTTGAATTTGGTCAGCGCGTCACCCGCACGCGCAGCAGCAAGGTGGGAATTGCCAAACCGGTGCCGATGGCACCGATGGTGAACGTCACGCGTAGGGCGAACTGCACGGCGGTGATGAGCGTCTCCGAGGCGTCGCCGGTGGTGGTCGAGGTGAGCGCGAACATTCCAAGAATGGCTTTCGCCGCGAAACTGCCGGGCACCATCGGAATGCAGCCGACCACGTCCAGCGCGTTCTGCGAAATGTCCGTGCGCGCCCGCAGCACCTGCACGGCGGCGCCCACCGTGAGCGCGGCGGCGAAAGAGGCCGCTTCCAGATTCCAGCCCAGGCCGAGACAATAAGTGCGCACCGCCAGCGCCAGTGCGCCGCTGGCCGCGCACCACGGCAGCGAGCGGAACCCGATGTTGAACAGCACCCCGAAGCCGGCGGCGGCGATTGCGCCGCAAACTGTTTGGTGTAGGAGAAATGGAAAATCAAGGTTCATGTTTCAAAACAAATGTGGCAGCAGCACCTGGCCGAACCAGAGGCCGGCGGCCACGAAAATTAAAATCACCGCCACCGTCACCGCCCGCGCGCTGCCCAGCGTCGGGTGGCCATCCAGAATGTCGCTCTGCGCGTTGACCGACGGCACGCCAGGAACGAGCAGTAAAATCGAGGCGATCATCGCCATGTCAATTTGTTTGCTGCCTGCCCAGTGCGCGCCCAGGCCGCCGAGCAGCGAGCTTAAAAACGAAACCAGCGTGGCGCAGATGAAGACGTTCACATGGCGCGTGAGCAATTCGCGCCGGACCAACTGCCCGATGCCCGCCGCGAGAAAAACCGGCCCGGTGCCGGCCCAGTCCACCTTCAGCAGCCGGCCGAACGCCGCGCACGCCAGGCCCACCGCCACCGCCATCACCCACGCGGAATGGCGCGGGGTTTTGGTGGCCAGTCGCGTAAGTTCCGCGCGTGTCTGTTCAACGGTAAGCTCGCCGCACGCCACCTGGTCTGCCAAGTGCCAGAGTTCCTGGTCCAGCCGCTGGTTCACGCCGAGATGCCCGACCTCGCGCATCCGCGTGATGCCGTTCGCGCCGATGCCGATGGTGACGGCCAGCGAAGCGTAGCCGATGCGTAAATCCACCCGGTCTGCGCCGAGGCCGCGGGCGAATTTCGCCACGATTTCGTCCACGCTGTTTGCGCTCGCGCCGGCTTCCATGAGCATCCGGCCCGCGTCCAGCGCCACCATGGCCAGCGGCTCCAGCGCCGGGGTGGTGCTGCTGTCTTCGGTAATCAAATTTTCAATCATGTCCATTTGCAATCGGGGAAAACCTGCCGCGTGAAAAATAATATCAGTAAAACCAACCGTCACAATTGAATTTTAGTGCCGGCCCGGCGGGACGAAATGTTTTGAAATCCGCCAGCCGTAAGTCAGGCGACCGGGAGGGAATTTGTTTTGAGGCGGAGACGAATCCACTTACCCTTCACCTGCATAAGTGCAAAATAGTTGAGCGATGAAAGATACCGGATCAAATTTGCATAAGACTTTTTTTTGCCTGTCGGAATCATTCTCCGCAGGCCAACGGGTCGCGTTCCTGCAAATAGGATCAGACGGCAGTCTGGACTTGGGAATCCGTCACCAAACCATTGTGAATATTGGTTCGGAGCTTAGTCCAGCCTGGTAGAGCACTTGCTTTGGGAGTAACGAAAGGGTTTCTGGCCGCCACCGGACTCACGAAGAATCACCTGTATTCACGGGCCAATCGTCGGTATTCAGGCATTCAGTCAAAAACTCCGAAGCAACCCCAAAAAAGGTTCAATTATTCGTGCAGGCGTCAATGGTGTTTGCTCCGCTGGCGGTGGTTCTGGATTTGATTGCGGTATCGGTGGGTGTCAATCACTGAAAAGACAAAAATAATCACCGTAGCAACCAGCAGGAGAATGAAGGCCGGATTAGACTGCCACATTTCACTGATAGTCTTGGATAGGTCTGAATCCATAATTAAATCGGTTCAATCATTCAGCCCGCCGTGATGGTAGCCCGGTATGTCTTGGAGAATCGCACTAACGTGAAAAGCCCGGTCGGTTTGCAGTTCCCCCGTCTCTTTGGGTGCGTCGAGTTGATCCGTGGCTGAAGATTTTTCGGGCAGCAAAAGTTGATTCGCTGGATCAAGCGTGTCGTCGGTAATTGGGTTCATAATATTTTTTATTTGGCTGGGATTTAATCGCCGTCACACTTTTATAGATTTTTCTAAAACAAAATGCTATGGGGTGTTTACCCCATAGGACATCCCACTTTTTCAGCATCGTCTTTACATTCCCGACATTTTCATACAAAACATCCCTGCCAAATGAAAAACCTGCCTCATCCAGACAACAAATACCTCGAAGCGACTGAAGGGTGGCTCGGGCTTGGCGATCAGGTGTCTGCCAATGAAGAACTGGAGCATATTTCACCAGCATTCAGGAATAATCCGCTCGTCTTGGAAATGCGGTGGAAAATATATGTCAAGGCTGAGAAGTGGGAATTGGCGGCAGAGGTGGGGCGGATAATGTCGGAAATATTGCCGGACAGCGCGCTCGGATTTATTCATTATGCCTACAGCCTGCATGAATTGAAACGACCACAGGAGGCGTATGCGGTTTTGATTCCGGTTGTGGCCAAATTTTCCGATTCCACCATCCGCTACAATTTGGCCTGCTATTCCTGCCAGTTGGGAAATTTGGAAGAAGCTTGGCAATGGCTGCAAAAGGCCATCGAATTGTCTGGCCGAAAAGACGTTCGCTTGATTGCTTTGGTGGACCCGGATTTGCAGCCGTTGTGGAGTAAAATTGAAGCGCTCTGAATAGGCACTCCTTCAGCGACATGGCTATCAGCCGTGACCAACGTTTGTGTCCACCCAGAGCAACGCCAGCTTGTTTGGGCCAAGATTTTACCGGGCAGTGAAACCATGAAAAACCGCCGACAGACCTGACCGGGCTTCAATATTTCAAGCATCAATGATAGTCTGTCCCCGCGATGTTCCGGATAATTTTTCACCTCGACATGGACGCTTTCTACGCTTCCGTGGAACAGCGCGACGATCCGAATCTGCGCGGCCAACCAGTGATCGTTGGCTCGCCGCCAACTCAACGCGGCGTGGTGTGTGCCGCGAGTTACGAAGCCAGGAAATTTGGCGTCCGGTCAGCTTTGCCCAGTTCCACCGCTGCCAGACTCTGTCCCAAAGGCATTTTCGTTCGCCCCCGGATGGACGCCTATCGTGAGGAATCGCATCAGATCATGGAAATCATCGCCAGCACCGGGGTGATTGTGGAGCAGATGTCCGTGGATGAGGCGTATCTCGACATGTCGGCGATTTGCCAGGCTGAGACAATGGCTGCGGCATTGGAAAAAGCCCGGACATTGGCGGCGGCATTGAAGCAGCGGATTCGGACGGAACGCCAGTTGACCGCCACGATCGGGATTGCATCGAACAAGCTGCTGGCCAAGATTGCCAGTGACCATCAAAAGCCAGATGGGTTGACGGTGATTACAGACGAGGAAAAAGTGCGGTTTTTACGACCATTGCCGGTCCGGACACTTTACGGCGTGGGCAAGGTCACGGAACTGGTCTTGAACAAGGCTGGCATCAGCACGATTGGAGATCTGCAAGATTACCCAGGTGATTTACGGGCACTGGTCGGTTCATTTGGTCCGACGCTGAAGAGGTTTGCGCTTGGTGAAGATGACCGGCCGCTGGAACTTGGCGATGAAATCAAAAGCGTCAGTGGTGAGGAAACTTTTTTACAGGACACGGATGACCGGAAAATCCTACGCCGCTGTCTCAAAGAGCAGGCGGCGGATATTGAAAAACGGCTCAAGCATCGGCATCTGGCAGCCCACACCGTTCAAGTCAAAGTCCGCTACAGCGACTTCACCACGCTCACCCGCCAGATATCAATGGAAGAAGCGATTGTTGAGGCTAACGAGATTTACCGGCTTGCCTGCTTTCTTTTAGCCAGGCAAAAGTTGGTGCATCGGCCACTCCGCTTGCTTGGCCTTGGGGTCAGTAATTTGAGGGAGCCGACGACGCAACAGTTGGCGTTGTTTTGAAGCTGCACCGACGCCAATGAAAAAGATGCTCCACCTCAAGCAGAGCACCTTTAAGATTGAGAACCAGGATTATTTCTTCATACCGAGGATCGCGGCTTTGGCGGCTTTGGCGGCCCGGAACTTCACGACTTTCTTGGCCTTGATCTGATTGTTTCACCGGTAGCGGGATTACGGCCGACCCGGACTTTGCGATTGAACAAAACGAGTTTGCCGAGACCAGGAATGGTGGACGAGTCCAATGGTTCACTAGCTGTTTCTCATTTTGTCATAGATTAGTTGTTCCTCGGCACGGTGTTCAGCGGAATTGGTCGTGCCGACTGTAATTTGAACTTCGGTCGTATAGTGATTTATCCCCAATAACTGGATGATGACAGGTTGACTCTTTGCGTCCCGCCCCTCAATCCTAACACTCCTGGTATTCTTCTTGTCCACTACCACCGGTATCTGTAGTGCCGCTAGCGCAACCTTGGCGGCATCCAACTCCAAGTTCAAAGGCAGATTATCGCTGACCTGCAAAGTGTTTCCGGAGTATTCGATCGGGCTATGGCCCGCCCCACTTCCGCCACGGGTGGAAATTGAAGAACAGCCCGGAAACAAAACCATCATTGCCAACACAACAACCAAGACCGTCCAGAATCTGTAAATTTTCATATTAATTAAACGTCTGACTCGATGGAGTCTTGGCATTGTGAACCTGTTCATTGCTATCAAATCTCAAGTGATCAGATTATTTGCGAGTGACTTCCGCGATAACGACGTGCATCCATCCCTGATCGCGTTCTTGGATATAGTTCAAGTCCCATTTTTCCCAACCGAGTCTTTTGCCTTCGGCTTTGGCAATCGTCGAAGCCGCTTCTTTGACGTTGATGACGCGCTCGGCTCCATTTGACGGCTTGCCCTGATGGACCGTGATTAAAAAATGATCCGCGTTTTCATCATGAATATAATACCTGGGGCTGACCGGAAGATTTTCATTATAATCGCCATTGAAGGAATGTTCCGGTATGGCGCAACCGCTGAAAAATATTACAGCGGCCACGATGATTGGCAGCAACCCCAGTTTCCAGCCGAGCCTGTATGTTTCATGCATAAATTCAAGATGCCGTTCACGCCGGAAATTAGCTATGGGGTGTTCACCCCAGCCTAGTATTATCAAATCCAGTTGCTTAAACGCGTTTTCTGAATCACAGTGCCTGCATGAGTTCTGAAATCTTTCGTGCCAGCCGCTGGACCAGCGGGAATCATCTCTTCCCGACGATCATCGAAGTGACGGACCGGGCCGTCATCCGCCACAAGCGTTCGTGGTTCAGCAAGGACGAGATCAGCATCAGCATCAACAAGGTCGCCTCTGTTCACATTAAAACAGGCATCCTCTGGTCGGACATCCTGATTGAATCCAGCGGCGGCACCGACCCGCTTACCAGCCACGGCCATTCCAAAGCGGACGCCCAACGCATTCGCGCACTGGTCGAAGCAGCCCAGGGAATTTTGAACGGCCCGGAGAAAATGAAATTATCCTGAGCCGCCAGCGACTGGTGGTGGAGGTAAATATTTTTGGTCTGCCCCAGTTGAGATCTGGACATTTTGAAAAAGTTCTGCGAACTCAAGGAGCTTCGGCTGCCCGCAGCGGAAAGATGCAGGAAACGATACTACAACGTCAGCGTTGTGTGTTGGCATAGTGCTGGCCGTTGGTAACACTTCAACCGGGAGTTGTGATTTAATCTTCAGTTGACTTTGCCCGGCGGCTCGCGGAATGCACAGCCAGCAAACGCGCGTGGGTCAGTTTCGCGGCTTCGACGAGTTCGGAGTAAGGCCGGTCGGTTACATCCACAAATCCGATGTTGTAATTTTCGCCGTCGTTGCGCCTGGTGTTCGGCTCGTCAATCCACTCGAACCAATGCGCGCCAATCACGGACGGATTCGCCGCCGCCTGTTCGAGGTAGTAACGATAGGCCACGCCGCGTTCCTCCTGATTGGCGCATTGCCCCAACCCCGCCGCCGGCTTTTTCAACAAAAAGTCGTTTTTCCCCTTATATTAAGCGGTTATTGTGAGGTTTTGGCGGAGCAATGCGAACTTCTGAAAGCGGGTTCGATTCCCGGCCGGGTCGCTTCGTCGCACCGGATTGTGTGGACGAACGCCGGACGGGAAAATATCCTGCCGGTATGCGACCGCTGGACATTCAACATATCGGCAACGAACTCGCCATCAAGTGGGACGATGGCCGGGAAGATTTCATCGCGCTGGATTATTTGCGCCGCGCCTGTCCTTGCGCCGGCTGCAAGGGCGAGGTGGATATTCTCGGCAATGTCTATAAGAATCCAGAAAAGCCATTCGCCGCCAATGCCTTTGAATTGGTGAAACTAGACCGCGTGGGCGGCTACGCCATCCAGCCGGTTTGGGCGGACCGGCATAGCACGGGAATTTATTCCTTCGAGTATCTGCGCCGCCTGGCGGAGGCAAAATAAAACGGCGTGCCGCCAAGCACGCCGTTGATGATTCGTTCAACGCTTACGGGAGAATCTGCACGCGGTAGAAATAGACGCTGCCTTTGGCAGTGTCGTCATATTCCATGTCCGTGCCGGTGCCGGTGTTGGTGGCGATGGCTGTCCAGCTTCCGGGAAACAGGCTGCCGGAACGCAGAATGGCATATTGCTTGCCGCTCACGGACGGCCAATGGATGGCGGAACTGTAACCGGACGGCACCGGTGTCCGGGGATTCAAGCTGGGAAAGTCGTTGGCGGCATTGGGATCCACCCCGGCAACATATTTCATCCAGTTGTTGATGCCATCGCCCGACGGGCACGCGTTGGAAATGGAGAGCAGATTATTGACGGTGCCGAACCAGCGCAGACGCCACGAATCGGGAATGCCGTCAGCGTAACTGGAGTTAGTCCGGTTGGACAAAGTGATGAGGCCGGTGAGCGTCTGTTTCGGGAACGATGCCAGGCCGTTGGGCGAACCGGAGGCGTGGTCGAAATGGACGGCATAGGCGGCATTGGCCGTCGCTCCCGCTGGAATGGTGACGGTCAAGGTGCCGAGGGTGACGGTGCCGGCCACGCCGGTGTTGGTGCTGTTGAGCCAGACGGCGGAGTAATTGCCGTTGCCTTTGGAACCGGAGGTATAAGGCGTGCCCAGCACGGTGGCTGATTGCGTGAATTGAACCGGGGTGGTGAGCGCCGGCGAACCGTCCAGCGGTTCAACGGTGAGATTGAGCATCAGCACCCGGAGCGGATAACTGCCATAAATGCTGGCGGTAATGGGTATCTGCACGACCTGCCCCGCCTTGCCTTGAATATCGCCCGCAGCGAAGTTGACTTGCGCCTGACTGGCGGCGACGGATTGAACCTTGGCGGCGACGATGTGGGCGGAGGCGTTGGTGACGTCGGTGTCGGCGACACGCTGGCCATTGTTCCAGAAACGGCGATACCAAGTCAGGCTGGGATCCAGCGAGCGGCGGAAGGTGACATAGACATCGCACACGTCCAACACGCCGTCACCAAAGGCGACCTGGTTAATGGTTGAGTCGTTTCCATCAAACAAATTGGCTATGCTATAAGTATTGGAGTAAGCCCCGGCATTGGTATAGTAACCGTAGTTCGCATCGGTTGGATCATTATCCAAGACTCCTATGTTGCCGCAGGAATCCATGGCATCAAAGAGGTCGGAATCGGACGGAAAGCCACCTCCGCCACCATAAACAGCAAATCCGAACACCTGCTCGACATCGGCATCCACAATGTTGGAGGAACCGAAGTCGCCGGCGTTGAACCAGCGGAACGGATAGACGCTGCCCACGAGGTATTTCAACTGGCCGATCGTCACATTTTCAAGGGCGCTAACCAGGTAGTTATTGACGGTGACATTGTTGGTCGGCGTCGAAATGATAACACTGGAACCCGGCGCCCCAATGCCGTCGGAAGTTCCCGACGCCCGGCCAATTTGGATTTGATAAGTCTGGCCGCTGATGGCTTTGCCGGGGACTTGGAAGGCAAATCCACCCAGAATCACTTTGCCACTGCTCTGGCTAAAAATATCATTGAGGGCTGAAGAGTATTGAATCAAGTCCTGGCCCTTGGTGTTATAGAGATTCGTTGACAGGATTTGTTCCAGCCACCCGACGCCCAGCAGGTTTTGGGATCCGTTGGTGAAAACCAAATTTTGATACCAGTTGCCATTCCACAAAATTGGATTGGGCACGGACGGTGGCGGCGGATTGGTGCCAGAACCTACATACATATACGGCGGAATGGGGTAATAGATGCCGCTCAATAAATTTAACAGCATGGACTTGAACTCAACCCCGCCGGTCGAAATGGCCGGGCCTGGATTCGGGCCGCCATTAGTCGCAGTCAGATTGAACTGCAAACTATAAATAGTGGCGGACGACAGCGGACTCAAGGTGACAGGGGCATAGAATATCTGGCCCGGTGAGGCGACAAAGTCGCTGGAAGCCTCTTGCGTGCCACCAAAACCAAAGCTGATGATGTTGGCGACAAAGTTCGACACCGAGAAGGTGGCGCTCACCACCGCGCTGTTCTGATAGTTCGGGCGAACGGCCACAACTTGGAACAGGGTGTTGGTGGTAATGGGAAATCCGACCGTCCACAAATTGGTGGGAGAAGCCACCGTGCCCAGATCAAACCCATTGGTGGCGGACGGGGTGGAGCCATCAATCGTGTAGTAAAGATGGGCGTTGGCGGTGAGATCGCTGATGAAAAACTGCGCGGCATTGTTGCCGACAATGGTCGGATTGGCGGTGACAAATTGAATCCGGGACTGGACAATCGCGCTGTTGGGGCTGCCGTCATTTTTCTCGCTGATGGCCTTGATGGTCAGATCGGGCAACGTCTGGGCAATCGCATAATTGGCAACCTGGCTTTGCGAAAGTCCGTCCTGATAACCCACCGGAGCAGAGGCGGAAGAGGAAGTTGGATTGGGAATGCCGTTCGTGGTAGTGTTCCCATAAGTATAGTATGTCAGACTGCCCGCTGTGCCAACAATAACAATGGGTGTATCATTGTTGAAGACAAAGGACGAACCCGGATGGAAGACCGAGGTGTATTCCACCGGAGTGGACGTGGCTGGAAAATCAACATAGCCGATTTGCGGGTTGGGCACTGGCGGCAGGGGCGGCGTGGCGCTGACTTCGGCCGAGTTTGGGCCGACGCCGCCAGTATTGACCGCCACAATCACATAATAATAAGTCGTCCCATTGATGACGCTGGTGTCGGTATAGGTGGTGGCGGCGGTGCTGGCTATGGTTGTGTAAGGCCCGCCGGTGGATGGCGACCGTTCGACGTAATAATTCGTGGCACCGACCACCGCTGACCATGTCAAAGTTACCTGCCCGTAGTTGGTGGTGACAGATGTAATGGTGGGTGCTCCCGGCGGCGGCGGCGGCGGCAGTGGCAAACCGGTGCCAGTTACCTTGCGGATGATGTGATAATAGTCTTCGGTGACATAGATGGTCCCATCCAATGCGAAGGCCACGCCGTTGGGTTGACGTGCCGCGACTCCGAGGTATTGATCAGGAACCACGACTGTCCCATCCTGAAAACCTGGAAACAAGCCAGGCCCAGGGCTGATCCAGTCATTGGAAGTAACCCCATAGAGGTTGGTGACGATGCCGCTGGAGAGCACCGCCTTGACACGGTCGTTGCCGTAGTCGGAGACAATCAAAGTTCCATCGCCCACTTCAGCTATACCGGAGGGTTGAAAAAATTTGGCGGAGTTGCTGCTGGCGATGTTATTCGCATAATAGAAATCGCCGGCACCATGAAATCCAGCATTTGTAGTGACGAGGCCGGTATTGGGATTGATGAGCAAAATACCGTTTCGTCCAGAGTCGCAGACCGCGAGCAGACCATTGTGTTTGACCACGATGCCCTGCAAGGACGCGCCGGCTGCGGTGATAGTGGCAACCACGCTGCTGACGCCGCTGTTGGCAACTTTGATCACTTGGTTGCTGGCGGTAACATAAATGTTGTCCACCGCATCCAAGGCAATGCCGCTGGCATTGGTTAGTTTTGACAGGTTGGTGGCGATCAATTCACCATAGCCGTCAATCTGCAAAACGTATCCGTTGGTGCCTTTGCCGCGATTGAGAACGAATAGATTATACGAATTATCAATGGCCACGCCCACGGGTTTGCTGAAGAGGTTGGTCTGGGGATTGCCATTGAGATCCTGGGGCACAACGACAACGGTATAAGTCCAATTCTCACCCATATCAAGGAAGCGAACGGCATTGTTGTCGCGGTCAGCCACATAGAGGTTGCCAGTTATATCCACGGCGATGCCGC
>Ga0182030_10003113_pt1 | contig 35373 bp, 29 predicted proteins | sample 812S3MmetaG_FD_121299 | JGI IMG/M metagenome (GOLD analysis project Ga0182030, IMG submission 121299) | Permafrost microbial communities from Stordalen Mire, Sweden - 812S3M metaG (Illumina Assembly) | ecosystem: Environmental > Terrestrial > Soil > Wetlands > Permafrost | place: Sweden...
GGTTGACTCGGGTTGTCCATGGATACGAAAAAAGCCCTTGTCTGCGAGACTCGTTAAAGTCGTTGCAAACAAAGGCTTTTAAAATGGCCTGTGACATTGATTTTTTAAAATGGCGGGGTTGACGGGGCTCGAACCCGCGACCTCCTGCGTGACAGTGAGTCGCAAGCTTTTTGCCGACCTCGCCGGTTGAGTTAGTAAAAAAATTCAGTCCCCAGCACAGTTTCAAAGGCCTTTGCCTGTAAGGGTTTTACGACCCAAGCAAGCGAAGGCTTTTTTTTGTGAGTGACGGTCAAGGACAGTTGGCGACGGTCAAGACCCGGTATTGACGGTTGAGTTTGACACGTATATGACACGGGAAAGCTCCTGCGTTCCATGCAGGAGGTCAAAAATTTCGGTCGTTTTCCCTCCCCTTGTCATATACGTGTCAAACCCGCTTATGTATAAAATGCAAAACCTAAGAAACGTTTCAGGGATTACAACTAAGACTTTGTTCTTTTTTTGCGATTACGGCTGCTTCTTCTGCTGCTGAATCTCCGCTAGCGTTTGTAGCTGCATAGGCTGCCCTTTGGGGGTATTTTGGACATTCTGTAAGGTAATCACTCGTATTTGATCCGGCGTGGGCATATACCCTAAATACTGGGTGAACCAATCATGAAACATCTGATAATCCATAACCTGATAATTTACGGGTGTCCCTTGGTAATCAACGCCATTGCGAACAGGCCATACAACCCAAAAGCGATTGAAGCCAACTATAAGAACTTCCTTTTTGTCTTTATCGAAGGGGATATTTTTTAATGCCTCCTGAATATTAATATTCTTCTTTAGAATTCCCAATGGACTTTTCTGTATTGCTTGATTTGCATTAACACAGTCTTGTTTGAACATCAAATCAGCGCAAGCACTACTAATTCCGTCTACACGAGTTTGTATCCACAGGATACGTTTATCAAAATCGTATATCGTTGTGTCTGGAAAGTAATCGCAAAATTGGGGTAGTGCGTATGGTGCTATCACTTCATCATTGCAACCGATTAGGGTTAAACTCGACAGGGCTATAAACAATAATAAAATGGCAGAGATTCTTATCCGCATGAGAATATCCTTTCCCAATTTTTGATTATTAAAGTTCAAAGTTAATTCCAGCATTCGCTGGAATATGGATTATGGTCGTATTTGAAGCAAATATAGCGGTAGTCCTACCCTCTAAAAAAAGGTTCATCCCCGTGCCCAAATTAAATTCACAACCAAGCCCTCCACTGGCGACTGGATTGAGCACCGAACCATCAACGGAATCGCTGTAATCTGATAGTCCAGCGCCCAACAACAAATAGGGCTTGATATTTCCCGAGCTAAATCGAAGTTTAAGAGATAACAGACTTTCAAACTCTGTTGCTGAACCTCCGCCGCTCTGCGAAGAAGTTGTAACACCATTTACGGTATTGGTCGAAGAAGAAGACTGATAAGAAAAAGAATACAAAGAAACAGATAAACCAATGGCCGTAAGGGGATTTAAAGAATAGAGAAAAGTGCCTCCCCCACCAAAACTCAAGGCATATCCATTCGGGCTTATTGGCTCGTCAAGACCACCCATTAAATCGATTTCGAATTTCGAAGGATGCGAATTTAATGATGTCGGGGTAGTCGTAGCAACATTTGAAGCTTCAGAGACTTGAGATTTAAGATCTTGAACAAATTTGCTCAATTTCGCGTTTGTAGGATCTAAAACCATCGCTTTTTCATAAGCGGAAAGTGCGTTTGCCTTTTGCCCTAACATATAATTGGAGTTTCCAACACCTTGAAAAGCCAAAGCACTATTAGGGTCCATTTGTGTTGCTACTTGGTAATACAACAATGATTTTGAATAATCCTTAATTGAGTAGTACTTGTTCCCTTCGGCTATATATTGAGCCGCTGAAGGTATTGGTGTTTGTGCAAACGACAAGCCTGGAACGATAACCACCACTAAAAAAATCACCAAGAACAACTCACGTTTCATGATTTACCCCTGAAATTATTCACCCGTAAATTAATACAAAATAATCTGACTACTATTGAAACTCTGTGGCAATTTGCAGGGGGCATTATGCATATAAATAATCGTACTATTTGCGGATTGAATCGAACTTAAATCTGTAATCGTGGCACAGGTGATTGTAATGACGGCCGAGTTGGCCGAGCAAGGCAACGTGCCTCCGCAATTAACAGTAATATTTGAGGAATTAAGAGAGCCAGAACAAGCCGATGGGCCAGCACAAGTGGTTGTTGGTGCAGAGCAATAAGAAGCGCCGGTAAAAACATTAGAACTGTTAAAACTTTTCGGCATGTTGGAGGGATTAACACAGGCATAAATATTTGTGCTATTAGCCGATTGCATCGAGCTTAAATCAACTGCCGTACCGCACATTAAGGTAATTGAAGAACTATTTGCGGAGGAAGGCAAAGTAGCACCACACGCTAAAACAAATTGACTACTATTAGCACTCGTCCCAGAAGTGGAGCTGGGAGATGAAGGAGTAGTGATTTTATTGCAGGAATAAAGAGCTAATAAAACCGCCGCAAAGGTAAAACAGCCCAACCAATAGGACTTTTTCATAAGGTCACCCCCGAGGTTTCCTATAAGCAACTATTAGTATATCCGAAAAATATATTCTCTGAGCATGGAAAGCGCCTCAGAGCGGGTCGTTGCAAACATTAGAAAAATGCTCAAGAAACGCGGTGAAACTGCTGAACAAGTTGCGTTTGGCGCTGAAGTTGCTAAATCCACGATATCGCGCCTTCTTGCCGGTAAATTAAACCCTACTGTCCGTCTTCTTGAAAAGCTTGCCAACCATTTTGAAATCAACATTCAAAGTTTTTTCGACTGAAAATTTCAAATAACTCTTTTAAAAATTTTCAGTTAAGTCTGCGTTTTTTATCAAATCTTCCGGCTTAACCTCAAGCGCCTTGGCAAGTCCCGTGATTACGTCCAAGGTTGGATTGTATCCGCTATTTACATTCTCGATGTTCTGTATGGTTCGGCTGGTAACCCCAGAGCGCTCCGCAAGCTCGATCTGGGTGAAACCGTGTTTATGACGCAAGTTCAGGATATTCCACGCAAGATTGATGTGGGGGTCCGGGTGTTTCAAAGCGGCGTAAATATCAGGGCGTTTCTTTTTCAGGATTTGGGCATGCTCTTGAAGCGATACCCCCGGCAATTCAGTCTTTTTGGTCGCTGGTTGTTTCATTTCAACCCTCCCCTTCAAGTGCTTTTAGTTCTTCGATGTATTTCTGCAAAGCCTGCTTTTCCTTTACCCTTGGTTCCCCGCCCCTTTGAATGTGGGCCGTTAAGACAAAAAGGGCGTTGAGTTTGAAGGACAGGTAATAATTGACGACAAGAACCCGATCCGGCCCCTTAATAACCTTCTCAAAATGCCGGGTACGGTCCTTCTCAAAGGCCAGGGCTAACGCTTGAACCCTGAAAAGCCCGTATTCCTTGCCCGTCATCACAGAGTCGGCAAACTCTTGAAAAAACTCCATCAACTTGATTTGCATCTAATCCTCCAAGAAGTATACGAAATATATTTCGTGTTGTCAAACTAACCCCAAACCCTAGTTAACACCATCATAAACCCACACACATTTTCATGACCTGTCTTTCCAACCTACCCGCCAATTTTCATCTACCCTGATATTCCTACCTACCCCCTCTGTATTCTGCTCCGGTTTGCTTTGCCTTGCTCTTGAATTTAATATTAATTTGAATTTGTCTCATCCTTGTTTTTAAAAATAATATCTCCTAGTTTTCCCGTGTGGAGAGGGCGAGCCCCCCTATCGTTTCTTGCATCCGTACTTGATGCATAGATAGGGGGGCTCGCCATCGGAACACGGGAAAATACCCCTAAAAAAGCCGAAAGATTAAAATTTGTAGTTCCGTCCGAATGAAAGACCGTAGGACATTTATTTCCATGTACCAAACCACTTATTCCCCCAATGGTTTGTCCAGTTGGTGCCAGCATTTCTCGAAGGGAAGCGTCGTCACTCTCTCGAAGTCGCTCACGAACCACATTTTTCGCTTTTCCTCCCCGAGCCATGACGGTAGGTTTAGGATCATTCGGATTGCGTGGCTTTCGGTTTCTGAGACAACAAGCCGCAGGGCATAGGGGAAAGAGTGATCCAGGTTATAAACCATCCGGTCAATCATCTTCCGGCTATAGGCGGTTCGCTCGAATTCCAGGGTAAAAGCACTTCTGTCGCCCTGGTAGTCGGCTTCAAAGTATCCGTCAGGCGTCCTTCGTACCAGTGACTTTGCCCTTTCGTAGGCCCTGATCCGCCATTTACTTTCCAGCTCCCCATTGAGGAATTCGGCCTTTGTTCGCGGGGTGATACCTGCCCGCATTTCGAAATCACTGACCCAAAAAATGTCCACCAGATCGGGACAGGCTTCTAGGGTGATTCTTAGCTCTTGGACCATAAGGTCATGCTGGCGCTCGTAGGGGTTGATGCGGATAGGGTGTTTGCGGCCCATAACAATCATCTGCCCCGTCTCGTCCAGGGTGCGAATGGCCTGAATGGTCAGGAAATAAAAGTTATGCGCGAACATATTTTCCTTTTCAAAAAGCAGGAAACCTTTTTTGACGTACTTACTGAGGACGTAACAAGCGTTTCGGTAGGTGCCTTGGGGGTAAAACTTCTTGTGGAAAAGCCGTGGGATGGTGAACTTGTTGGAGTGAATCCAGGCGAGGTGCTGGGCTTCGGTATCGTTGATTTCCAGGTATTGGCTCATGGGTTGCCTCCTTGCAGGGAGAATGCCTTCATGCCTTTTGGACGGTTCATTTCTCCTTTTGCTCCCAAAATTTTTAAGTGTCATAAAAATCTATTGAGCCAATCGATGGTAATCCATGGTTAACGATGGTTACGGCTAATGCTCATAAAGCATCACTATCGATCACTAGTGGCAGTTAGCGGCAGTAAGTGGCAGTCAGTGACATTTCAAAAAAAATATTTCGTTTCGAAGAATCGTTTAAGCGCTCAAGACAGTCAAAATAAATATCACAAAACACGGCGGTGACGGATGAACGAACTTTTTAGATTTCAGATTTTGCATTTAAAGGGCGATTGCTTCCCCGAAGATTTCGTCCTCGCAAGTTGTTACCCTTCGACAAGTGAACTTTCAAATCCAAGTCAATCAACCCGGAGAATCCCCCAAACCTTGAACGCTTCACAACCCAATTTTCTAACCCGCAAAAGAGAATCCCTTGGGGCTCTTTTTATTCTTAAATTTTTAAAAGGGAGGTAGACCATGGAAGACCGTAGGAAAAATTTCGAACGGCGGAATTTTTTAATGTCGGACAAAGATATTGCCGAAAAAGCCGGTGTTTCCCCCAATACGGTCCGCTATTGGCGGCAGACCGGTGCCCTCCCATTTGTGAAGGTTGGTAAGTATCCGAGGGTTTGGTATTCGGTGTTTCTTCAAGTTTTTAAAAAACCCCTTCCATCTTGGGCGGACCCTGCTGATAAAATGCCAAGTGCTGGGGACATTAGGAGGGACGAATGAGTAGACCTAATGTTCATGGATTGCCCCAATTTCTCCGCAAGGACGAAAAGGGGTATTTCCTGGATTACTTCGTTGATGAAGGGGGAATCAAGAAGCGCAAGAGGGTGAGGCTGGGCCAGATACCCGTGGCCCAAGCCAAGAAGGTACTGGCCCAACACATGCAGGAAATCGTGAAGGGAAAGTACCTGGCTCCCGAAAAACCGGAAGTCACCTTTACCGAGGCGGCGGATTCGTTCCTGGCTTATTCCGAGGCAAGAAGGAAAAGCCATGAGAATGACATCCAGATGGTCAAGAGGCTCAAGGACTATTTCGGAGACAGGCCTTTGAGAAGCTTGACGCCCGATGTGGTGGAGGGGTTCTTGACCCACCGGCGAAAGGTGGGCAACCAGGCCCCCGGCGAGCAGAGGACGGGAAAGCCCCTGTCCAATAGCACGTTGAATCGGGACCTCGGCGTTCTCAAGAGCATCGTGAACCGGGCGGTCTTCAACGGCTTGTTGGAGAAAAACTCGATTCAACGGGTTCGGGCCTTCAAGGAAGAATCCCGCGACCGTACCTTGACGAACGAGGAATACCAAGCCCTTTTGGGTTATTGCTCCCCGCGCCTTTCCGCCATCGTCCAGCTGGCTTATTGGACGGGCATGAGGAAGGGGGAGATTTTGGGTTTGCGGTGGGAACAGGTGGACATTCAAAACAAGGTCATCAACCTGGAAGCCGCGGACACCAAGACCCAGGAGAAACGGGAGGTTCCCTTGACGGAGGCGCTTTTAGGCCTCCTGAAACGGACACCCAAAACCCTGGGATGTCCCTGCGTTTTCACCGAGAGGGGAAAACGCATCATCGATATCAAGACCGCTTTTCTCAAGGCCGTCCGCGCGGCGGGGATCAAGAACTTTCGGTTCCACGATCTCCGGCATTGCGCGGTGACCAACTTGAGGAAGGCGGGGGTGAACGACTCGGTCATCATGTCCATATCGGGCCACAAGACCTATGCGATGTTCAAACGGTATAACCGGATCGACCGGCAAGACCGGGTGAACGCGCTGAAACAGGTTGAGAGGCAGTTTGACACGGATATGACACGGAGCGAGTCGGGGCAGTTGGTGAAGTCGTAGAATCGTTGAAAAATATGGCGGGGTTGACGGGGCTCGAACCCGCGACCTCCTGCGTGACAGGCAGGCGCTCTAACCAAACTGAGCTACAACCCCTCGCAGGTGAAGGAAAAAGCGGGAAGGAAAAACCTTCGCTTTGTCACTGACGCCAGGAGGCGCCCCCCCGAAGGGAAGCGAAACGGAGGGGTATCGTATAGGGGTGATGGGTTTTCGTCAAGAACAAGTCCCATCAAACCTTCTGGGGGGCCTTCGCATCCTCAATCAGGGGTTTTTGAAGCTTGAATTTCTTCACCGCAAAGCGGGAAACAGAGTTTTTCAGCACGCTTTTGGCCGAAAGTTTGTAAAGAAAATCGCCTTCTCCCATCTTACCCGCGTCCCAGATGGAAACGGCATAAGCGCCCCCTTCCTTCTTTTCCTCGACCTTGTCCACCAGGGATCCGGTTGCATCAAATATTTCCAGGGTCACGTTGCAGTCTTCTTTCAGAAAATAATAAATCCGCACCGGACCGCAGAGGGTCGGGTTGGGGTAAAGTCCCACGTCCTCAACAAATGTGGAGAAGGTCTCCCGGGAGGATGCCACCGGAATATCCCGCAGGGCCAAAACGGGAAACTGGTCGCTCAAAAGGCGGACTTCATAGCGTCCCTCGGGTAGATCGGAAAATTTGAACCGGCCCTGGGCGTCGGTGATGGCAACCGCCCCGTCCCGGTGGGCCCGGATGACCTCCACCTTGGCCCCGACCACCGGTGTTGTTCCATCCTTGCGGAGGAAAACCCCCGCCAATTGGCCCATTCTTCGGATGAGGATTCGGCGCCGGGCGATGAGGGTGCCGATTTTTCCCTTCTTCGTCGCCGGTGCCACGTGCAAGTACCAGGTTCCCTCCCCGACGTCCTTAAGTTCGATGGTCTTCTCGGTGGTATAGGGATCCTCCAGGGTAACCTTCTCTACCTCGTTGAGGCTCAAACGATAATGAACCCCCCCGTTTTTGAAGCTACCGTCGTGACGATCTTCCAAGAGGAACACCGGGTTGTGCTGGTTGACCGGTTCGTCTTCGCGGGGATGGGTGGGACTGTGGATCACGGGCGGAGGCATCTCGCCCGCGGCCGTTTTCACCATGGTGTGGGTCGGCTCGGAAAGGTTTCCCGCCTTGTCCCTCATCATCACATGCAGAAACCAGATGCCGGGCGTCGAAGCGCGCACGGCGATTTCGTCTTCCGTGGTTCTCTGGGATTCGGTTTGGTTGGGCCGCGTTTCAGGTTCCTGGTCGAAGAGATAGTAAAAGGCGTCAAAGCCCGAGAGTTTGGTCGCCGAGTAAACCTTGAATTGCGCCTTGGAGGGGGAATACCAACATTGGGAATCGGGATGGGAGGCTGAGGAGACCTGGGGCGGAGCGGGTTTTTCCACGTCGATTTTCAACCGGTAATGGGCCGACTCCTCGCTTAGGTTTCCCGCTTTGTCCTTGGCCACCACGTGGAAATACCAAACTCCGCTTTGAAGCTCCTTCAGTTCCTGTCGCCTTACGTCGGTGAAGGATTTTTCATCGATGAGCGGGCGGGAATTGGGGCTTTGATCCAGCAAAGTGTAGTAGCCCGCGATTCCCGTGGCGTCCGCCGGGGCATCCCACAACATGACCACAAGGGAACTGGAGCTCCATTCCTCGCTCGAGTGGGTCGGGCTGGAGAGGACCGGCACCCCGACGCCATGGTCCGAGATACAGACCGCCACGTGGTTTCCCTCGTGCTGTTCGTTGCCCATATGGTCCACGGCCTGCACACAGTAATAATAGGCGATCCCATCCCTCAATCCCTCCCCGGGATCAAGATAGGAAACACCCCGCATCACTCCCTCGCCGGTGATTTTTTCTCGTGGGCCCCCGTCCACCCACCGGTAAATCCGATAGAAGTCGGTGCCCGAGACGGTGTCCACCACCGGCGTCCACTTCAATTCGATGTCGCCCTTCGCTTGAGGCGTGGCCTTCAATTGAGTAACCGAGGGAGGCGGGGAGATATCCACCGTTACCGAAGCCATTTCGGCCGGAGGCCAATTTTCCTGGTTGCCGGCCCCGTCCCGAGCCCTGCACCGGAAACCGTAGCGGATCCCGTCCTGGGCCTGGAAGGTGACCCCCCGGTCCGAGACCCGGCTCAGGTAGTCGGTCCAGTTTTCTTTGTCTCCCGTTTTGATCTGCACGTCGTAGGATTCGATTCCGCTCAGGTCGTCCACACTCTCCCATTCGAGAGCCACCTGGGTACGGTCCAGTATGGGAGGAAGGGACTTCATGCGGGTGCGGGGAGGAGTGGAATCAATCAGGATGGCGTAGTGGGCGGCCTCCCGGCTCAGGTTGCCCACCCGATCCTTGGCCACAATATGGAAGTAATATTTGCCGTCCTTCAAGGCCGGGGCGGTAAGCGTCGTATCCGTAATCCACTTGCCCTGATTGGGGCCTGGGATGGTATGGGGCTGGCTGTCCAGGGCCACGTAATAACCTTCCACCCCGGACAATTCACGAGGCGCTTCCCAGCCCAGTTTGGGCGTGTTGGCCTTGACCCATTGGTTGGGGGGATGGGTGGTGCTCTTGACCATCGGGGCCTGGGCTTCCGAATCCACCAGGGCGTTAAAACGTGCGCAAGGGCCAAGATTTCCGGCCCGGTCCTTGGCCATCACATGCACAAACCAGTTCCCGTCTCCCGGCAAGGTGACAACTGTTCCCCGAGTGGCGGTATAGGCCATTTCCCTCATGACCGGAGTCCAGGATTCCTCCTGGTTGCAGAGGAAATAATAACCTTCAATTCCCGACAGGTCCTCCGGGTCCTTCCAGACCAGTTCCACCCGGCGGGAAGCGTACCACTTGTCCCTCTGGGGATGGGTCACGGAAGAAATCTCAGGAGTTCCAACGGTGGTGTCCAGCCTGACCCGGTAAAGGGCCGGATCCTTTCCCACGTTACCCGCAGCGTCCTGGGCCACTACCGCCAGGGTAAAAACGCCGTCGCGGGGTATATCCAGCGTAAGCTCATTTTTGTCGGTATAGGATGCCTGCTCCGGTTCTACCAATGGCTTGGGTTCCTCACCAAAGAGATAGTAGAAACCAGTGACACCCGAAAGGTCGTCGGGAGCGGTCAATTTGAATATTGCTTTTGGGTTCGAGGTCCAGCGTTCCGGATCCGGGTGAGTTTCGCTGGTGATGAAGGGCCGAGCCACTTCCGAGTCCACATGCACGGGGTAATGGACGGCTTTCCAATCCACGTTTCCAGCCTTGTCCTTGGTGGTGATATGGAAATACCAGAGACCATCGTCCGTCACCTCGAAAGAGACAAAGCGCTGGGTAGTGAAAAGCGAGTTGCGGTCGTTCGGGACAGTATCGGATTTGCGGTCGATGTTGTAGTAGTAGCCCTCGATTCCGGAGTGGTCGAAAGGATCTTCCCACTGTATTTCCACCCGGCGGTTCCGGTACCAACGCGCCGTTTCCCCGTGGGTGGACGACGCCACTTTGGGAGGGCTGGCCAGCGTGTCCAGGCAAATCTTGAAATGGGCCGCCTGGGGGGAAAGGTTCCCCGCCAGGTCTTTGGTGCGGGCGTGCACATACCAGATCCCGTCGGAAAGTTCCTTGAAGACAAGCTGGGGCTTCAGGGTATAGAGGGCGCTATCCGCGTGGGGCAGGGTCTGGGGTTCCCGATCCAGCTGGTAGTAATAGCCCTCCACTCCCGATAGATCAGAAGGCGGTTGGATGAGGATTTCCACCTGGTTCACCGGGTACCACTGTTCCTGCTGGGGGTGGGTCAGGGAAGACAGACTGGGCGCCAGGGCCTTGGTGTCAATTTTGAGGGACAGGTGGGCCGCTTCCACGCCCAAGTTTCCCGCCAAGTCCTGACTGGCGACATGCACGAACCAGAGGCCGTCTTCTAGGGGCCCCAGGGAAAGGCGCGTGTCCGTTACGAAATCCCCGTTCCCGGGCCCCGGAACGGTCAAGCCTTCCCGGTCGGCCTTGACGAAATAGCCCTTCACCCCCGACAAATCCTTGGGCTCCTCCCAAACGACCAGCGGGGTAGGATTGGCCACCCATTTTTCCGAATCCGGATGCGTAGGACTGGAAAGTTTCGGGGGAGGGGGAGCCGCCGTATCCACGTTAACCTGGTAACGGGAAGCCCGGGACCCGACATTACCCGCCTCATCCACCCCCACCACATGCAGGTACCAGACCCCCTCCGTGACAGGCAGGACCAGCCGGCGCTCCTCGGTGTAGGAAGCCTGGGGGGGCTGGGGCAGGGTATCGAAATTCATGTTGAATTGAAAATAGTAGCCCCCCAGGGGAGAGGGGGGCTGTAGGAAAAATTCCACCTGGGTCGCCTTCTCCCACTTTCCCGACTCGGCGTGGGTGGGTGACGTAATCACAGGAGGCATAACCGGCGGTGTCGTGAAGGAAGCGACCTGGCTGGCCGCCAGGGAGGTGGACCGGTTGGCGCTGACCACCTTGAACTTGTATTCAGTCTCGGCCTTGAGATCGGTCAGGATGAACCGGTGCCGAAGTTGGGGTGTCTTGTCGGCCACGGACCTGGCTAATTCCTCTTTTTCTCCCGCGATACCGTAGAAAACCTCGGAAGACGCCGTCAGGTCGGTGGTCCATGACAAGAGGGCTGAGGAAGAGGTCAGCTTTTCAACCTTGAGTTCTTCAATCTCGGGAATCCCGGCCCGGTCAAAAGTGGATCGAAGGAGAGATCCCCCATTCTCCGTGGTAGCGAATAGGAAGTCGTTGTAAACCGAGAAAGCCCGGACCCCCTCCTCGTCGCAGGCATAGGCGGTGATCCAATTCTCGCCGTCATGGGTCTTGAGAATCCGGCCCGAATTTCCGGTGCCGGCGTAAAGCGCGTTTTCAAACACTTCCATGCAATAGAGGTTTAATTCCCGGGTGCTTTCATAGGCGACGGTCCAATCCCGTCCGTTCGTGGTGCGGTAAATCCGCACTCCCTTCGGGCTGGAGGTGCCCGCGTAGAAGGCGCCGTTGAATTCGTGGAAGCATTGGATGAAATGCTGGCCGGTGGCGGACACTTCCTCCCAGTTCATCCCGTCCTGGGTGGAAAAGACCAATCCCGTGGGGTAAGTGCCCGCATAGAGCCGGTTCTTGAAGATCCCAAAACAGGTAACGGCCACCTCGCTCAAAATACCCACCGTATTCCATTGAAGCCCGTCAAAGGCCACCACCCGCCCCTGGGAGCTGGTTCCCGCGTACAAACGGTTCTTGAAGACGATCATGGCGTGGACGCGGTCTTCATCCGTCGTGAACGCCTCCCGCCAGGTCTCCCCGTCCAGGGTGGCGTATATGGACCCGTTCAGGTTGGTACCGGCGAATAGGGAGGGTTCGGACCCGGGGGGAGCGTAGGTCGTCAGGCAGTAGATCTGGGTCGTAAAATCTCCCGCCCCTTCCTCCGCATCGGAAGTGGGGGCGAAAAACTTGGTTTGGTTGAGGGTAACGGGAATATTTTTGAAACTGCCGGGAGTGCCGTTCGACGAGCGAAACACGCTGTCCCGGCCGGTCGCGGCGTAAAGGGAGCCCTTGTATTCGGTGAGGGCGTAAAGAGTGGGGATTTCCGGGAATTTCTCCAGGACTCCGAAAGAAGCCGGCGCGGCGGTAGCGAGATATAAATCCATCACGCTTTTCAGGCGTTCCAGGGCCTCCTTGGTGTTTTTTCCTTGGGCCTGAACCCCGGGCAGGAGTGGGCAACGCGCCAGGATCTGCCCATTGGCCCGGGTTTCCATTTCAATCGGAAATTCGTAAGGAAATGTTTTTTTGAGGATTTTTTCGTCTTTTTTCAGCACAACCTCACCTTGAAGGGGCGTTGGACGACTAGGTTTCAAAAACCAGGCCCGATATTTTAGTCAATCAGGGGTTGGGTGGACAGCACCAACCCCAAAAAACGGGAGTACTGAGTGAACCACTACATAATTCACCACCGATCTCCCGCGACCCAAGCCAATGGGCCGTATAGATCCACCCATCGCCCTTTTCAGGAAACCGCCCTTTGAAAAGATTGAAATCCTCGATTTGGTCCGCAATTTCGCCATTTTAAACGTCCTGGGTTACCACTTGGCGGGATTACGCCTGGTTTCCCCTGAAGGGCTCCACGGGTGGATTCAATGGGCCTGGTCCAGAATCGCCTACAATGGGTCCATCGGAGTCTCAGGCTTTTTTATGGTTTCCGGGTTCCGCATCATTCGGCTTATCGCCAAAGGACCGGGGGACTCGAAAACCCGATTTGCGGAATTTCTATGGCAGGCGCATTGGCCGCATCGTTCCCGTATATCTGGCCTTCTTTCTCATCGCCTTGTCGTTGTTGTTCGCGGTGCCTATCCTCAACCCCAGTTCCTTCCAAGAAAACCCGCAGGGGGGTCGGGGCCCTCTGGAACCACTTTTCTGAGGTTCCCGCGCCACCTTCACGGTCAATGGGTATGAGACCTTCTCCACGGGCCACAACCCGATCGGTGAGGATTGGGGTATCCTTGGGACCAACAGCATCGAAGAACAGTTCAACTTTTTCTAACTTTTGGCCTTTCGAGGTCTCAAGGGCCGAAAGGATCTGACGTTCTTGTTTCTCTTCTTCCTATTCATCGGGATCCTAACCCGCTGCACCAGCTTTGACCAAATCGCCCTGGGATGTTTGCTTTACCTCACACTCGATAAATGGGGAGGATTCTTCAAAAAAGATAAGGTTTTGTCGGACTCTCGTTCTATCCGGGGGAGCCTTTTCGGCCCTTATCTACTGCCATGTGCCTACCCATCCCGAAATGTTCTGGGCCCTGGGGTATCGATTCGTTTTCAACCTCCGGATCATTCTGCTATTGCTTGGGTGCCTGAGCCAAGGATGGTTTGAGGGGAAGGTCTTCAACTAGCTATTCTAGGCTGGCCGCTTGAGTTACGGCATCTACATGCTTCACGTGGTGGTCCCCTGTTTGATTTGAAATTTGATCGGTGTGTGGAGTCTGCTGGGGCGGGAATCATTTTTAGGGGGACTGACCGTCGCTATCGCTTCTGTCCCTTATCACTTCTTTGAAATACCGATGAATCTATTGATTCTGAAAATGTTTAATCCAGAGAAGTCTCAACATTACAAATAACGAGAATTAATATTTTTACGTGGGAGAGGCAATAATATAATAGGCACGTATTTTCCAACAACACTTCCATTGAAGATCTGCCTGTAAATCCAGTTTAGGGATCTGCTCTTTTGACAAAGATCTTCCTCAACATTTCCTACCGTCCTAGGATCCTGTTCCTGTTTTTGTTCCCTGTATTGTCTTATATCGCCTATTGCGGATTGGATTGGGTTCCCAAGGTCCAATTATTTCTGATCGGGGTCCTTCTGCCAATTTTTTTCTCGGGTTGGATCCTGATTCGAAAACCACCCGTTTCCGTCGAAACACAACCTTTCTGGAAAGTTGAATTTCTTCCTCCCCTTCCCCTATGGATTTGGCTTACGCTTGCTGGCCTCTTGCTCGGCGTCAACCTTTATAAGTTCGGCCAAGTTCCCTTTTGGCCATTGATGGATGAGGGTACCTTCGCCCTCTACGCTAAGGATTTAAGCCAACATTGGAAATGGCGTTTATTGAGCGGGGACTTCCAGGCCGAACCGCTTTTCCTTTGGATTTACGCCTTGTTTTTCAAACTCTTCGGCGTCTCGTTATTGAACATGAGGATTTTTCCGATCTTGATCAACGGGTTTACCTTAGGTGTCCTCTACCTCGCCACGCGAGAATACTTTTCCAAGTCATTAACTTTCGTTCTATTGGCTCTTTACGGTTTTAACTTCTGGACCCTTGTCGATTCCAGGCAAGCTTTGCAATCAAACTTGGTGCCCCTCTGGGTATTTCTGGTACTTTTTCTTTTAAGCCGTTATGACCATGTCAATTCTGTCAGGGGTTGGAACCTAGGGTTCCTCTTGGGATTGACGTTGGGGTCTGGGTTTTACCTCTACACAGCCTGCCCTGCATTCATGGCGGCCACCGTCTTGCTCCTCATATACCGGTACCACCGGAAGAGTCCGGTTACCAATCCGGGATGGGGTGTTCCCCTGTTCGTAATGTTCCTCTCCGGATCGCCTATGGTGCTTGCCCGCCTGAGCGCCGGGGGCATGGAATATATCCAATACCTTTTGAAAGGTTCGGTTTGGTTCGTCAATTTCGCCGCTTTCTTTTTTTCCAAGCCCGGCAGCGCTCCGAATGGTTTAATCTGGGGCGGCCTTCTCAACAGCCTCCTGGGAGCCCTTTGCGGGCTGGGGGCCCTTCAAATCTTAAAATGGCGGTCTTTACCCCTATCCCGATGGCTGGTGTTGACGGTCTTGCTCACCTATCTCCCCGGCGGGCTCACAAGCCATGTTGAATTCCACAGGGCCATCGCGCTCTTCCCCTTTATCCTGGTTTGTGTTGGTTTCGGCCTGCAGGCCCTTTTGGAAGACATAAGCCCGTCCCTGGTTGTCCGAACAACTGGCTTGGGCATGTTGATGGCCTGCACCATCACCTTCGATCTTTATCATTACTTCGGTCCTTTTCAGGACCCGGCGATCTTTTCGGCGTTTCCTAACCACTGGACGTCAGTCGAGTTAAACAGAGCCTATCAGATCATGGCAAATCACCGACAACAGTGCCGCCGATTCTGGGTTTTGGACCACCTCGACGATAATTTTAAGGACAGTACCATTTATACCGCCGCATGTGGTTTGGACGATTCCGGGATGAGGGAGAACCGGACGGACGGCCTGTCCGAAGTGGCCCTGCTCGCCAACTGCAATTATGCCCCTTACCTGGAAAAACGGTTCTCCCAATTCCTGTGGATTGATTTGGGGCCGGATCATCCCGCCCAAAACGGTAACTTAATCCTAGGATGGATTCCCATCACACCCGTCACGCGTGACACCTTGGTTTCATGGCGCCATGCGGACCAACAGTTCGATAATCTATTAAGGGATTCATGCGACCCGAAACCCCATCAAAATAATCAAGGCATAGTTGATCAGTTGTTGTCCCAGAAAAACCTCTTTGAATCAGACCCATTTTTACTGGCCCAATGGACTGAAAAAATTGCCCACTTCGTTTTGATTGACCCAACCCTCAGCCGAAAACCCGTGCTTCAGGCCTTACAAACGGCCGTAAAAAATTGCCCCTCCGCGAGCCTATTGAACACTTTGGGGCTTTTGTTGTTGGAAGAAAACCAGCCCAGGCTGGCCGTCAAAGCTTTCCAGGCCGCCGCTCAAACCCCGGGGAATAGGACTTTCGCCGCCGATAACCTGAGACAGGTCGATGGCTGGCTTCATCAGCACCAAAAGGCTAGATAGTCATCTTAAGTGGATCGGACAGGGCCTGCGGTACAATTAACCTTCATAAAAAATATTAAGTCGAGGCCTGAACAATTGGGCCAACGGGTTTTACTCCTGCAATTTTTTCTTCCATTCCACCAGCAGGTTCAGGGCTTCCCGGGGGGAGAGGTCGTCCGGGTCGATCGACTTGAGTTCCTCCAAAACCGGGTGGGCACCGCCCTGGCCAAAGAACGAAAGCTGGGCGAAGGCCCTTTCAGCGGAAAGCTTATCCATTGATCCCGGGGCAGGAGGCTCCCCGGCAATCGGAAGAGTTTCCGGGGAAGGTTCAGTGGTTCCCTTGCTGGCCCGAAGGCCTGTTCCCGACTCAAGCGATGTCAGAATTTTCTTGGCCCGATCCACCACGGGCTTGGGAACTCCCGCCAAGCGGGCCACCTGGATGCCGTAACTCTTATCGGCCCCCCCTTCCACGATTTTGTGCAGAAAGAGGACCTGGTCGTTCCACTCCCGAACCGCGATATTGAAATTCCTCACGCCGGGAAAGGTAGTCGCGAGCCGGGTCAACTCGTGGTAATGGGTGGCGAAGAGGGTACGGGCATTGATCTTCTGGGCCAGGTATTCCACGACCGCCCAAGCGATGGAAACACCGTCGTAAGTGGAGGTTCCCCGCCCCACCTCATCCAGAATCAACAAGCTCTTAGGCGTGGCATGGTTGAGAATGTTGGCGGTCTCAACCATTTCCACCATGAAGGTGCTCTGGCCTTGCGTCAGCGAGTCCGCGGCTCCCACCCTGGAAAAGATCCGGTCCACCACGCCTAACTTCATTTCCTTGGCCGGCACAAAAAACCCCACCTGGGCCATAAGCGTCAACAAGGCCACCTGGCGGATATAGGTGCTCTTACCCGCCATATTGGGGCCGGTCAAAACGATGATCTCGACCCCGTCCGCCCCCAGCTTGGTGTCGTTGGGCACGAACTGGTCGGAGGAAAGCAGGCGATCCAAAACCGGATGGCGCCCGTCGGTGATGACCATTTCACGGGAATCGTCAACTTCGGGGCGGACAAAATGTCCCCGGTCCGCCACGGCGGCCATGCCCGAGAACACATCCAGTTCGGCCAGGATGCGGGCCACCCGCTGGAGTCGAGAAAGTTCCTTGGCCACTTCACCCCGGATCTGGTCGAAAAGCTCGTACTCCAGCCGATTGGCCTTGTCCTGTGCCCCGAGTACCTTCCCTTCCATTTCCTTGAGTTCGGGGGTTATGAACCGCTCAGCGTTCACCAGGGTTTGCTTGCGGTGGTAATCCTGCGGGACCTTGTCCAGGTTGGCCTTGGAAACCTCGATGTAATAGCCAAACACCGAGGTGTAGCGCACTTTCAGGGAGCCGATGCCAGTGCGGTTCTTTTCTTTTTCTTCCAGCTGGGCGATCCAGTTCTTCCCCTCCAGGGAGGCGGCCTTCAATTCGTCCAACCGGTCGTCGTATCCCTTCCGGATCAGCCCCCCTTCCTTCAAGGCCAGAGGCGGTTCCGGATCGATGGCTTTTTCCAGGAGGCTGTGGACCTCGGTCAGGTTGTCCCAGCCATCCTTACGTTCCTTGATCCAAAGACATTTGAAGGAAGAAAGTGCCCGGTGGACCTGCGGAAGAAGGGACAGGGTGTTTTTGAGGGCCACTAAGTCACGGGCGTTGGCGGTGCCGCAACCCACCCGGCCCGAAAGGCGTTCCAGGTCGGAAACCTGGCGGAAAAGTTCACGGACCGATTCCCTTTCTTCCAGATGGGCGAAAAATTCTTCCACCGCGTCCTGCCGGCGCTTGATCTCCGAAACAGTGGTCAAGGGTGTGGTCAGCCACTGCCGCAAGAGCCTCCCTCCCATGGAAGTCACGGTCTCATCCAGCACCGACAAAAGGGTTCCCTCCCTACCCCCGTCCCGCATGTTGCGAAGAATTTCCAGGTTCCTTTGGGTGGTAGCGTCCAAAACCATTCCTTCTCCCACTTGGAAGGTGGTGAGGGAGACTAAGTGGGAAAGAACGCTGTGGGTGGTTTCCTTGAGGTATTGAAGCAGGGACCCGGCGGCCCGAATGGCCTGTTCCTCCCCGGAAAGGCCGAAGCCGTCGAGCGTCTTGACCTGGAAATGCTCAACCAGGGCTTCCTCGGCGCTCGTGAGGGAAAATTTCCAATCCTCCAAATGGGAAAACTTGACGCCCTTCAAGGTTTGAAGAAGCTGGCGCCACTCTGGAGCCTCGGGCTGGTTCTGGGCGGAAAGGATTTCGGAGGGGTTGAACTTGAAGATCTCGTTGGCGGCCTTGGCGTAGCGGGCGGGGCCGTGCAATTCACAGGTCTTGAACTCGCCCGTACTCACATCCACCACTGCCAGCCCCAGGGAAAGGGGTGCATAGGCCAGGGCAATCATATAGTTATTAGTTTTCTCGTCCAGCATGGAGGCCGAAAGTACGGTTCCCGGCGTGATGACCCGAGCAATGTCCCGTTTCACCAGCCCCTTTGCCAGCGCCGGGTCCTCCATTTGCTCGCAGATGGCGATGGAAAACCCCTGTTTGACGAGACGCGAAATGTAATTCTCGGCGGCGTGGTAGGGAATGCCCGCCATGGGAACTTTCTGCCCCTTCCCCCCCTCCCGGGCGGTCAGGGTGAGGTTCAAGACCCGGGCGGCTGTCTTGGCGTCGTCGAAAAACATCTCGTAAAAATCGCCCAAGCGGAAGAAAAGGATCTCCTCTTTGTGGACCCTTTTCATGTCCAGGTACTGCCTCATCATGGGGGTGAGATCTTCCATAGAACCCCTAGCTTTTAGATTTTCGCCTTTAGCTATCAGCCAACAGCTAACCGCCAAGGGTTGGTTGGGTCAGTCTTCAACAACGAAAGTCTTGATGTGGGTTTTCTTCATGAAGGCCTTCGAGGCTTTCAGGGCCGAGGCATGATCGGGGTAGCTACCCATGCGCACCTTATAAAGGGGATAGGCCATATCTTCCGTCTTCAATTTCAAGACTTTCAGCTTATAACCGGACTTTTTAAGTTTCTTGAGCGTTGCGGTCATGAATTTTTTGTTGCTGTAAACCCCCACCTGCACATGAAAGGGTTTGGCCGCGTTCGTCAGTACGGGTGTCTCCGCTTCCGGCTCGGCGGGAGAAATCTCGGGACTGGGGATTTCGGTGGGGACGGGCGTGTTTTCGGGAGCGGTAGCGAGAACACCCATCGGGGTCGGAGTGGTAAGTTGGGCAACAGGAGTTATGGATGGATTGATCTTTTCGAGGGCCAGCATCCTTTGGCGGGCATCCTCCGCTTCCAGGGCCTGGGGATAATTGTCCAACAGATTAAGGTAGGCCGCGTGGGCCTGGACGGATTTCCCTTCCAGTTCATAGACCCGGCCCAGCCGGTAATAGACCAGGTTCATTTCAGCGAACAGGGGATAACGTTCCAAGATCCGCAGGTATTGCTTCTCCGCCTGGGAATTTAAGTTCAATTTCACATAGGTATTTCCTTCACCCAGGAGAGCCTTGGGCGCCCAGGGACTCTCGGGAGCTTCCTCCGCCACCTGGGCGAACTGGGTTACGGCTTCCTGGCATTTTTCCAACGAATAGAGGGAACAGGCATACCAGTAACGGGCCTCGGGCGCCGAAGCGCTTTGGGGATGGGTTTTAAGGAATTCCCCATAGGTCAGAGCCGCGTCCCCGTATTTGTCCGCCAGGTAGAACCGCGCTCCCAGGTCCTTCTCGGCATCCGCCCCCTCGGGCTTGTCGGAATATTCCTGGGCCAATTGGGCGAATTCCTTGGTGGAGGCGGAAAAATCCTGCTCCATGCGGGCCAATAAAAGCTTGGCCTGGGGAATCATCTGGTCCATAGGATGCTCGGCGACGAAACGGGAAAATGTTTCCCGGGCCTGGTCATAGTTCTTCTGGTTGAAGTAATCCTGGGCCTTGGTAAAAAGAGAATGAGCGTCCTCGGCCGGAGCCGAGGTTGCGGTCACCATAGGTGATTGGGCAAGGGTCATACCTACGAAGGTCCAGAAACATACGATCATCATCATTAACCTATTCAAGGCAAATCCTCCCTGACGATTTTTCCATAGAGGCTGGCAATTTTGCTTTTCTCGACCTGAACTTTCACCTTGTCCCCGGCGTTTAAGCCTTTGGCGGGAAAGACAACCGTTCGGTTCTGGCGGGTTTTGCCGTAATAGGCGTCCGGGGTCTTGTCGGCCTTCCCTTCCACCAGTACTTCCTCCACCATGCCGACCCGGGAAAGGTGACGGTCGGCGGCGTGCTTCCAGGCCCGCTCGTTCAATCGGGCTAGGCGCTCATCCTTCACTTCCTCTGGCACCTGGTGAAGCATGCGGGCTGCCGACGTTCCCAGGCGGGGCGAATACTTGAAGCTATAAACCAGGTCGTAGCGTACCTCGTCCAAAAGCCGTAGGGTACCCTCGAAATCCTCATCCGTCTCGCCCGGGAAGCCGACGATGAGATCGGTGGTGAAGGCCAGTTGGGGGATCGCTTTTTTTAACGCCGTTACGCGGTCCAGGTAATGGGCCACAGAATATTTCCGGTTCATGCGTTTTAAGACAGCGTCCGACCCGCATTGCACCGGCAGGTGAATCATCTCGCAGACGGAAGGTGTTTCGGCCATGGCTTGAACCAGGGCATCCGAGAGGTCCAGGGGATGCGAGGTCATGAACCGCACCCGCTCAATGCCCGATACTCCGCCCACCTGGCGCAAGAGATTGGGAAATGAAACGGGGCCGTGATCTCGCAAAGCCAATCCATAAGAGTTCACGTTCTGGCCTAGAAGCATGACTTCCTTGACCCCAGCCTCCGAAAGACGGGTGACCTCACTCAGGATTTCTTCCGGCGAGCGGGAAACTTCCCGGCCTCTCGTAAAAGGCACCACGCAAAAAGTGCAGAACTTGTCGCAGCCCTTCATGATTTCCACGAAAGCCTTGTGAGGCGCGGAGAGACGATTGGGATCATTTTCCGGGAAATAAGCCGGGTCAAAGTCGGCCAGCACCTGGGGCCCGGCCCCCCGCGAAGCCCGGGCGATTGCCCCAGCGGCCTTTGGATATTGGTCCGGTCCCAGCACCAGGTCCACCTGGGGGGCCCGGTCGATGATGTTTTCCTTGTGGCTGGTGGCCATGCATCCCAGCACGCCCAGAACCCTTCCCTGCTTTTCATTTTTCCAATCGGTCAGTTCCCCCAGCCGGGAAAAAATCTTGTCCTCGGCGTGCTGGCGAACTGAACAGGTGTTAAAGAGGATGACATCCGCCTCGGCGCTGTCGCGGGTTAACGAAAACCCCTCCCGGATCAAGAGGCTGGTGACATGATCCGACTCCACCACGTTGGACTGGCAGCCCAGGGTTTCGAGATAGACTTTTTTGGACACTATTTCCGACAAAACGGGTTCCATAACATCCTTTTTTGGGGGGTGGAAGGAATCAGATTCTAAAGACTTTAGGGGGATGTGGCAACCGGGCGTTAATGCAGGTGCATCAACCGGTAGACGACCCAAAGCCCTAGAAATAGGATCAGCGCCCTTAAAATCCAACGGGTCCGGTTCACTCCAGCGGATGTGCCCGCCTTGTTCTTTTCCGGAGGCAGGTACTGCTTGAATAAATCTCCACCCGTGAAAGCTTTTCCCGATTCGTCAAAAATTACGGGCAGGTTAGCGCCGCAGGCCCCGCAAATGCGGTTTTCGGGAATGTTCATGGCCCCGCACCGCAGGCATTTGACGTCGAGGTTTTTGAGGTGTGGTTCCATAGGCAAATCGTTACTTCATTCCCGCCAGACGGGTCAGCACTAGGGCGACCTTTTTGGCTTCCTCGACCATCTTCTTGTTCGTGTAGATCACCTGAAGCTTCTTATATATCTCGATCACTTCCATCTTCTTATTCTGCTTCAGGCAGACTTCGGCTTTTTTCTTTAAGGCGTCCAGATTTTCAGGATCCAGCATCAGGATGTTATCCAGGTGGCTCAGGGCCGGTTCCAACTTACCCTCGGCCATGGCGTGTTGGGCCAATTGAAAGTAAATGGAAAGGGCCTCGGCCCTTTTGCCGGTTTGGAGTAAAACCCTGGCCTGCCGGTGAAGAAGTTTATTGTCATTGGGCCTCAGGGCCATGAGGCGATTCAGGTAGGTATAGGCCGAATTCCAATCTTTGGTTTCTTCGGTAAGGCTCAGAAGCTGCTCGACCAATTCCCCATCTTCCGGATTCTTGGCTAAAAGTTCCTCAAACTTGGCCCGGGCCTCCTTGGGCTGTTTGAGCCCCAGTAAAATTTTCGCCTGCAGAAGCGCCAAATCCGCGTTTCCGGCGGAAACGGCCGCTTCCGCCGAGCTCCTGGCTTCCTCATAAAGCGAGGCGTTGTAAGCGATCTGGGCCAGCTTGGCCCCGTGGGAAGATATTCCGTCCCTGTCTCCTTTTTTTTGGGCCAGGGTTAAGAAAAGGCGCAAGGTTTCCAAACCTTCCGGGTCCATAAGGGCGATCTTGCCAGCCATTTCCAGGGCCGCGTCCAGGCGACCTTCCGAGAGATGGATGTCGGCGATGCCCTTGAGCTGGGAGGCGGCTTCCGAGACCCGGGCTTGTTCCAGGAACAGGTTCGAGAGCTTTTCCCGGTAGGAGAAATTGATGGGTTCGGCCGCGATGAGCTGCAGGTAATGGGCGACGGCGTCCTCCACGTTCCCTTCGGAAATCTTTTGTTCGGCTTCCTGGGACTTGGAGATAGTGCGAAAGGCTTTCTTGAGGTCGGGGGGGATCTTGTCGAAGTTGAGCTTGGCGATCTTCTTTTCGACGTTGGCGATCTTGAGGGGCAGGCCCTGTTTTTCGAAAAGTTCCTTGGCTTTCTGGTAGGCCTGGAAGGCTTCGGCGTCGTCCTGCTTTTTGGCGTAGGCATCGCCCATCATGTTGTGAACGTGGGCGTCTTCCGGGTTATCGGATATGAGTTTCTTGTATTCCTCAATGGCTTTATACCATTCGCCCGACTGGACATAGAGGAAGGCCATCTTGATGATAATCGCCTTGTCCTCGACCATTTCCCTTCCTTCCTTTTAGGGTGGGGCTTATACCCTCAGCGTTTTAGTCCCGTGACGCTGTAGGCCAGGACCTTATCGGTTTTGCCTTTGACTTTGATGGGATCAAGCATGACGGCGTCGATCTTGTGCTTCACTTTCTCGTAGGTGGCGGCGGAAATCAAGATCTGCCCCTTCTCGGCCACCGATTCCAGGCGCTGGGTGAGGTTCACATTGTCCCCAATGGCGGTGTATTCCATCCGTTCGTTGGACCCGATATTGCCCACGACCACTTCGCCCGTGTTGATGCCTATGCCGATGTTGACTTCCTTCTTGCCCTCCGTGCGCCACTTGGCCTGGAGTTCCTTCATTTTTTCGCTCATTTCAACTGCCGCCAGGACCGCCCGCTCGGCATGGTCCGGATATTCGATGGGAGCGCCGTAAACGGCCATGATGGCATCCCCCATGAACTTGTCCAGGGTCCCCTCGTACTTGAAGATGATGGCGGTCATGGCGGTGAAGTACTCGTTAAGGATGTGCACAACCTCTTCGGCCGAAAGAGCCTCGGACATGGGCGTGAAACCCCGGATATCGGAGAAGAAAATAGTAACAACTTTCTTTTCCCCGCCCAATTTCAACCCATCCTTGTGCTCCAGGATGCGGTCCACCACGCTCTTGGTGACGTATTTCGAGAAGGCGCCCTTGATGACTTCCTTTTCCCGGAGGGACTTGGCCATGTTGTTGAAGGCATCGGTGAGTTCGCCCAACTCGTCCGCCCTCTTGATGTTGATCTTTTGGTCCAGATCCCCTCCCGCGATGGCCATGACGCCATTGACCAGAAGGCCGATGGGTTTGACCAACAGGGTTACGAAAATCGCCATGAAGATGATGCCCAGCAGGAGAAAGGCGACGGTGGTTAGGATGATGGCAACCGCCACATAACGCACCACACGGGTGATGGTGTTTTGATTCATCCCGATATGAACTTCGCCCACCTTGTCCTTGTGCCCCTCGGCCGTGTTGAGTACGGGGGAAGCGATATCGTAATAGGTCTTGCCTCCCTTCACGTAAGCCTGGGTCAAAACCCCCTCATTCCCCAGGGCTTTGATTCCCTGTGGAAGCTGGTAGACGGCGTGCTCCATGACGTTTTGGATGTCGTTGTCGGCCAGGTAGGTGCCGTTTTTCCCGATGATTTTTACGTACTCCATGTCGCTTTTCTTGATCTCGGCCTCGTCGGGCCACAAAAACTGCTGGACGGCCTCATTGGCAACGTTGGAATAGGTTAAAAGTTTTTCCTGAATGGGAGAAAGGCCGGAGGGAATTTCACGTACGGACTCACTGGCTTCCGTTCGCATGGCATTCTTGACGGATTCCAGCAAGCTTAGGCTCACGTCCTCTCCGGTCGTGGCCCCGACCGTGACAGGGGCATTCGCGGCGGAACTTTGGGCGGCCACCAGCCGGAGAACCTCGTCCTGGCTGTTGGAGGCCAGGCTGTGGGCTTCGGCTTCACCCCGGTCCAGAGCTTGTTGAATGAGGGTTTGGCGCGTTTGGTCCACGACCAGCCAGGTCACGACGCCCATCAGGGCACAAATGAGGATGGTCAAAACCATGATAAATTTGACGCTGAGCGGGAAAAGGTGGCGTTTTCGCTTAGGTTTGGCCAGGGAGGGAGTGGTTGCCGGTTCGGATTTCGGGCTCAAGATAAGGCTCCCCTGAATGGAGTTGGATCAAGCCTCGTTACTATACGGGAATACCTTTTCGAGTGTCAAACCGTTGCGGGTTAAGGGTTTGTTTCACTCGGGGATGCTTCTCCGGGGGCCGGTTCTCCTGCGGTCTCGGATACCATTTCCGCTTCCCCCTCCTCGACAGGGGAAAGACCCAACTTGGTCTCGCGCCGTCTAAGTTCCCCTTCCATTTCTTTCAGAAATTCAGGGGAGGGCCGGTCGCCCGCCAGTTCCTGAATTTCCGACACCTTCGGAAGATCAGAAAGGTCTTTCAAACCGAAGTGAATCAGGAACTCGTGGGTGGTTCCGTACAACAGCGGGCGTCCCGGAGTCTCCGCCCGGCCCAGGATCCGGATCATCTTCTTTTCGAGGAGGGATTGGATGAGGTTGGTGACTTCCACGCCCCGGATGGCCTCCACTTCGGCTCGGGTCACAGGCTGTTTGTAAGCGATGATGGCGAGAGCCTCTAGCGAGGCCTTGCTAAGCCTCGTCTTCGAGATGATCTTGTAAAGTTCCTTGGCATAGCGGTGATACTCGCTTCGGGTCACCAACTGGTATCCCTGGGCGACAGCCACGACCTGGAAACTGCGCCCCAACCCCTCAATTTCCCCCGCCAGGACCTGGAAAGCCTGTTCAATTTCCTCTTCCTTGGCGTCCTTCAGGAAAGAAGACACCTTTTTCGCTGAGAGAGGCGTCTCGCTGACAAAAAGCAGGCTCTCGAGGATTTGTTTGAGTTTTTCAATTTCCATGGGGTTTGTCTTCCTTATTTCAATTTAAGTTATCCGCCGGCGAACCGGTCGGTTCTTTATTTTTCAGGCCGATTCGGCCGGCGCGGCCGGGGGCGCAGGCATATCCGGTTGGACCAGAATTACCTCGATTTCCCCAAACACCTTGTTCTGCACCACTCTCACCAGTTTCAATCTTATCAATTCCAACAGGGCCAAAAGGGCCACGATTTTCTCGGTTTTAGTCCGGCAAGATTCCAGGAAGGGCCTGAAAACCACCCGGGGATTATCCTGCAAAACGTCCATCAGGTCGTTGATCTTTTGGCTCACCGTGATTTCGGGCCGAGTCAGTTCGGCGGTCACGTCCTCCTGCGCATGGATCAGGATGTCTTTGTAAGCGGCCAGGAGCCCGAAAAGGGTGACTTCCTCCAACCGCTCCTCTTCCTCGCCCTCTTTCTGGTCCGGAGAAACTACACGGGGCAAAAGATGCTGGCGACTCTTTTCCAGGTCCAAAAGCTGGCCGGCGGCGTCCTTGAACTTCTTGTATTCCAGCAGGCGCCGCATCAGCTCCAGCCTGGGGTCCTCCTCCGGCTCATCCGGCGTCGGGTCCATGGGAAGAAGCATCCGGCTCTTGATCTGCATCAGGGTCGCGGCCATCACCAGAAAGTCGCCGGCGATTTCCAGGTTCATGGCCTGGAGGATCTCTAGATAGGCCAGGTACTCTTTGGTGATTCGGGAAATGGGAATGTCGTAAATGTCGAGTTCGTGTTCCTTGATCAGGTGAAGCAACAAATCCATCGGCCCATCGAAAGAAGGCATGGTGATCTGGTAAGTAGCGCGTTGGTCTTCCGGATGCAGGATTTCCTTGATCCCGACCATCCGAGTTTCGGAGGAAAGCTGGATGGCGAATGCGCTAGGCGTAGGGGTTTCGGGTTGATCTTCGTTCACAGGCTCCCCTCGCTGGAAATTTCTTTTTTGATCTTCGAGGACGGGATACCCGTGGCCTCGTAAACCTGTTCCATCGTCCGGGCCGCGACCCGGCGCGCCTTTCGGGCGCTTTCGACCAAGACATCTTCCACCTCGTCTGGTTTCTCGTCTAGACGCTTTCTTTTTTCCCGCATGGCTCCGCCAAAGGTTTCTTCCAGTTTGGCCAGAAGCTTTTTTTTGGCGTCACCATAACCCATGCCGCCCTTTCGAAAGCCCTGTTCAAATTCAGCGGATTCCTCCGGCTTGGCCAGGAGCTTGTAGAGCTGGTAGATCACGCTCTCATCCGGGTCCTTCGGATCCTCCACACCCTTGGAATCGGTAATGATTCCCATGACCTTTTTTTTGATCTCGGCGGGTTCCCCGAAAATGGGAAGGACGCTCGCCTCGTCACTCTTGCTCATCTTGCTCCCGGTCAACCCCAGAACCTTGGGAGCCTCGCTTAAAACACCCTCGGGCAATTTAAAGACGTTTCGTCCGAATGTGTTGTTGAAGTAACCCGCCATATCGCGGGTCATCTCGATATGTTGGACCTGGTCCTGCCCCACGGGCACCTTGTCGCTCTGGTAGATCAAAATGTCGGCGGCCATAAGGACCGGGTAGTAGAACAACCCCACCGAGGGGGCGATCCCGCGAGCCACCTTGTCCTTGAAAGAATGAGCCCTTTCCAAGAGGCCCATTCCCGTCACGGTGGAAAGGATCCAGGCAAGTTCGGTCACTTCCGGAACGTCGCTCTGGCGAAATAGCCGGGCCTTGGCCGGGTCCAACCCTAGGGCCAGGTAATCGGCGGCGACCATGAAGGTGTATCGGGAAAGTTCTTCCCGGTTTTGAATCGTTGTGAAGGCATGGTAGTTGGCGATGAAATAAAAACACTCTCCCTGGTCCTGCAGGCGGATGTGGTTGCGGATGGCCCCAAAATAATTACCCAGGTGCAGCCGACCGCTGGGCTGGACGCCGGAAAGATATCGGAGGGGTTGAAGAGACTCGGGATTGGGGGACATGTTCACCTCTTAATATACAAGAGCTGGAATAGTTTAGCCGAGATACTGGCTCAGGTGGCCCAGCCCGACCAGATGGAGTAATAAAAAAAACAACGCCACCACGGGTCCAAAGATGTAACCCAGCAGATTCTTAAAGAACACCAGGACCCCAAATAAAAGCATGGCGCCGTAACGGTCGTACTGGGACAACCTATAGGCCCAGGGTCCTGGCAAGGCGGCTTTTAAAATCCAGGAACCATCCAGGGGAAAGACGGGGATCAGGTTGAAAACCGCCAGGACGAAATTGATCCAAAAAAAGGTGTTAAGAAACATTACCAGGGTGTTCTGGGTGGCCGCGCCCAGTTGGAAGAAGCTGGCCCCATCGAGGATCGCGAGGATTGCCAACGAGAGGAAGCAAAGAAACATGTTGGACATGGGTCCAGCGAAGGCCACCAGGGCCCCGCCTTTTCTTGGATTCTTGAAGTTCTCGGGGGTGATGGGAACGGGTTTGGCCCAGCCAAACAGGAAATTGACCTGGAAATACATGGAAATCAGTGGAAACAACACGGTCCCAATCGGGTCCGCGTGGGCCTTTGGGTTCAGGGTGAGGCGTCCCATCATCCGAGGGGTCGGATCCCCCATGCGGTCCGCCATGGCGGCGTGGCTGAATTCATGGAGACAGAGGGAAAACAGCAGGATGGCGTAATTCATCAAAACATGGGCAATTCTCGACTCGTCCAAAGCGCTTCCCCTTGATAGTCAATAAAAACAGGGGTTAACTTTACTTGAAGAGGGCCTCAGGCGCAACCCGCTTTCCCGACAGTCAAGACCCATTCGAAGAATCCAATGACTCTATTTCGCGAATTTTTCCTTCACCCACTTCAGGCTAACCTGCCGGTTCTTGAATTTGCCGTCCAGTTGGCCATTCAAGGCCTCCAACAGGATAAAGGAATATTGGAATCCCGGCTCAATACCCATGGCTTGCAGGTCCTTCCCCCTGACCCAGGGCTTGGAAGTCTGGATCTTTTTTAAATAAGCTTCCAGCCTTTTGCGCAGGGTAATGGGGGATGCGGCCAGGAGAAAACATTGAACCTCAGGTCGAAGGGGGCATAGGTAACTATAAATCCGGCTCATCGGATTGTTCTTTTGGGAAAGTTTTTTCAACAAAGAGGGATAGGCATGGGCCGATTGAAACACTATCTTTTGCTCCGCACGGGAAAGCATAAGGCGCTTGGACAAGGCGTGGGTTTTCTCCTCATTGGGACCCGATAGGAGGGCCTGGAACCAGACCATGGTTTCCTCTTCCAGTTTGATCCTCAACTTATGGAAAAATTCGATCGACAAGGGGATGTGGGATAAGAAAAGGCTTGTCCTGGGCAGCACATCCAGCGAGGGGTGGATATGTTTCAACACACCCAATTCCTTTAGCCTTTTCACGGCCCTTTCAGGATAAGGTTCCTTGAAGATTAGTCGAAGCTCGTTTCGAAGTCTTTCTCCCGAGACCCGCCCTATAAACTCACCCTTTACCGATTTTAAAAGCCATTTCTGGGTTTCAGCCTCGATGCGGGTTTGGAATCTCTGTTCAAACCGTACCGCGCGGAAAATGCGGGTGGGATCATCCTCGAAACTTTTCGAGTGGAGGGCCCGGATGCGTCCTTTTTTCAGGTCTTGAAGTCCGTTGAAAGGATCCAAAAGCTGGAGGAAGCAATCGGAAGACAGGCTCAGGGCCATGGCGTTCAGGGTGAAATCCCGCCGGTAAAGGTCCTGGACGATGCCGCTTTTCTGAACCCTCGGCAGGGCCCCCGGATGCTCATAGGCCTCGGTGCGGGCGGTAGCCACATCAACCTTTCCAAAACCCGGAACCACCACGATGGAGGTGCCGAACTGGGTGAAGGCCTCCACTTCCGAGCCGGTGGAATGGGCCAGTTTTTCGGCGAAGGTGACCCCATCGCCCTCAATGGTGATGTCGATATCCACACCGTGTTTTTTAAGGAAAAGATCGCGAACGAAACCACCCACGGCGTATGCGGTCTCGCCCCGGTGTTCGGCCAAGAGACCTATCTTTTTTAGCAGAGACAGTGTCTTGGGCGGGATTCGGTTTTTAAAATTCTTCATTTCGAGCCTCAATTCATTTGATGACTTTTCCTTCACGACAGGTAATGAAGGCTTTCTCTGAAACAAAGAAAGAAAAATTTATTACCGCCGATCAAATCCGATGGACGCCGATAAGTTTGAGTAAGCATTAGACTATAAGTCGTTATCGGCGCTTATCGGTCGTAATCGGCGGTTCCATGCCTTTTTGCTTTTACGTGTTGTAAGGGGATACTTACCATTCATTTCTTGGTTCCAGCCGACTCTACACGTTATACCCCTCTTCCGAGGAGAAGGCATTTGAAAGATGCTGGATTCGAGGAATGCCAAAAATATTTTTCGAGGGAGACAAGGCCACCACGTCAAAGCGAGCGTTAAGCGTTTCCCCGGAATGGCGGGCCAGGTAAACCGCGGCCGCAGCAGAAAGCCGGCTCACCTTTTGGGCGGTCACCGCTTCCAGCGGCGACCCGTGGGAAAGGGTCTTGCGCCTTTTGACTTCCACAAAAATGATCGTGTCGCCCTTTCGGCAAACCAGGTCGATTTCACCCTGGGGCACCCGGTAATTGCGTTCTAAAATTCTGTAACCCTTGAGCCGAAGGTAAACGGCGGCAATATCCTCGCCCCGTTGTCCCTCCCCGTAAGTGCTCACTTGTTCGTCCCCTTCAATTGGGCGGCTCGCAACGCATAGACTTCCCTCAACCTGGCCAGATCCGATTCGGTCAAGGTTTCTCCCGCCAAACGTTTCAAACTCAACCCAGCCTGTTTCAATTCGGCCAAAGTGGAAGTTTCCTCCAGCTTTCCTTTCCAAAAACCGAAAGTTCCCCGAGGGTCCTTCGAAGCCTGGGTTTGGGCCACGGGCGCGAAACTCAACCGGTGCTCGGGGCAAAGCCCAATTTCCTTGATCGCCGCCAGGTGTTGCTCCGTTCCATAGCCCTTGTGGGAAGCGAATCCATAACCGGGATAGAGGGCATCCATTTCCACCATCATCCTGTCCCTCGCCACCTTGGCCAGGATGGAAGCGGCGGCGATGCTCATGGAAAGGCTATCCCCGTGGTTCATGGCTTTTTGCTGAAGGTGTTTGTAATGGGGGAGAGGCATGGCATCGGTCAACAAGCCATCGGGTGCAACCGGTAAGGCCTGGATGGCCCTTTCCATGGCCAAGCGGGCGGCTTGGTAGATATTGATTTGATCGATTTCTTTTGCGCTGGCCTGGCCCAGGCCAAAAGCCACCGCCTTTTCCCGAATAACCTTGTCCAACGTTTCCCGCTTGGCGGGAGTTAATTTTTTGGAATCGTCCACGCCTTCCAAAAACAATCCGGGGGGCAGGATGACAGCGGCCGCAACCACCGGCCCGACCAGTGGGCCCCGTCCGGCCTCGTCCAGGCCGGCGATGAGTTTGCACCCCTTCGAGGCCAGTTCCCTTTCAAATTTCAAAAGGGCCTCGAGCCGTTCTTTTTCTTTGGCTTCCTTTTGGAGGCGTTTTTCGAACTTGAGGAGCAGTTTTTCGACGGCGGGACGGGAATCACCCGAGAGGCGGGACTTTAAAAAATCCAGGGCTTCTTGCGGAGTGCCTTTTTGGGAGGCTTCGAGCTCAAGGCTCTTCAGTGGGACTAGGCTGGACATTGGCAGCGGGAGTCGCGTTATTCTTGGGCGTGGAAGAATCCGCGCCCTCCTCGGCCAAGGCCTTGGGAGCCCTGGATAAAAGGGTCACGGGAGCCGACTCGCTCAAAACCCGGTCATTGACCTTGAGCAGGGCCTTCAACACCACCGGATAGTCGGGTTTCTCGTCCTTCTTCATACGGATCAAGGCGTTCAAGCTCTTGAGTTCGGAGGAAGCAATGGTTCCCACTTCCAGGACCATGGAATTGTCCTTCATTTTCCATTCGCCGGTCACACTAGCCGGTTTCTTCGGGGGAGCAGGAGGAGGCGCTCCGACCACGGGCGTGAGAGTCCCAGCTGCGGTGGGGGTAGGCGTGGGGCTGGCGGTCGGGCTGGGCGTCGGGGTGGAACCCGTCATCCAGGCCGGAGGGGTGGGAGTGGGCGTGTCGGAAGAAGGCGGGACCATCTCAAAACCCTTGGGCAAGGGAAGCTCGAAGGTGGTCAGGGGCGAGGTTTTGGGACTCTGATTCTGAAACGTGAAGCTAACGTTATAGAAGGGCTTGGCCTTGGTGGCTTTCTGGACCACTTCCCCCTTGAAGAGGAAATCGAACTTGGCCATCTCGCCGTTGGGTTGGAACCGCAGGATGGTCCCGTTGGCGCCGACGATGAAGCCCAGATCGCCCGAAAAGGCCACCGCGTTGAGGGAGGGCTTGCCGGTCGGCTTGACGTGGGAAATCCAGCGGGTGCCGTCGTAGAAGATGAGGGTTCCGTCCTGGCCCGTGGCCCATCCGTTTTCCTCGTCCTTCATCCAGACCTTGTAGAGATCGAAGCCCGAAAAGGCGGACCCCATTTTGTTCCAGGTGGTGCCGTTGAAATTAAGGATGGTCCCAAAGGCGCCGACCGCCCAGGCTTGCACGTCGTTGACGACCGATACGCTGTTCAAGCGCTCGGTCGAGGGGCTGCCGGCGAAGGGCGTCCAGACCTGACCGTCGTATTTGAGGATCGTGCCCAGGTTGCCCACGGCCCATCCGTTGTTTTGGTCGGAAAGGGCGATCCCGTAGAGGTCGCTTTTGACCGTAACGGGGCTGGAGGGAGAGCTGGTGACCGGGATGGTTCCCCAGGAAATGCCGTTGAACTTCAGGAGAGTCCCATTGGACCCCACCACCCAGACGGTACGGGAACGGGTGACCGCCACATCGTATAGAATTTCGGACGTGCCCGAATCGGGCTGGCTCCACTGGCCGTTGTTGTAATAGAGGATTGTGCCGTGCGAACCCACGAACCAGCCCTCGGTCTCATTAAGGAAGGCCACCGCCAGCAGGTTCTCGTTTTTGGCGTACCCGCTATCCACCCTTCCCCAGGTCTCCCCGTCCCATTTCAGGATGGTTCCATTGTTACCGCAGGCCCAGCCCAGTTTCTTGTTGACCAGGCAGATGGCGTTCAGGGGATCGGTCACGGTGATGGTTACCGGGAAAGAGACCCAGTAGATCACGTCCGAATCGGCCGAGGTACCAGTGTCGGTTTTATTGGCGTTTGAGGGAGAGAGGGGGCTGACCGCGCCGCTGCCGGTGCAGCCGGCCAACAGGCCGAGAACCAGGACACAGGCGGGAAAAAGGGCGAAGAGAATGGGTTTCAATGGATTTTTCATGAGGGGCTATCCTACCTTTGACGCCTGAGGCGTTCAAGCAGGGTTGAGGAAACAAAAAAACCGTCCCCGTTTTGCAACGGGGACGGTTTTGGTTAAACCGAGGCTGAATCTCAGCCTTTCGGGGTCGTCTCGCCTTGGGCGGGAGCGGCCGCAGGAGCGGAAACCTCCACGGGGGCCGGAGCTGCCGGTTCCGGGGTTTGGGTCGCGGCCGTTTCGGCGGTTTCCTCTCCCGGCACCTTGATGACTTTCTTGCTTTCCTGGATGCGGGCGCCCTTCTTGGTGAGCTTTCCGCGCAGATAGAACAACTTGGCCCGGCGGACCCTGCCCGAACGGGAAACCTTGATTTCCTTGATCATGGGCGACTGGTAGAAGAAGGTCTTCTCCACCCCGACGCCGTAGGAGAGCTTGCGAACCGTGAAGCGCATGCGAGGGCCGCGGCCCTGCAGGCCGATCACCACGCCCTCATAGGCCTGGATCCTCTCTTTTTCGCCTTCCTTGATGCGCAGGGAAACCTTGACCGTATCCCCCACCTTGAAGTGAATCGTCTTGCGAATGATTTGGGTACTCTCGAATTGCTTGATAATCGCGTTCATTTTTTCCTCCCGCGCCCTGCCCTGTTGATCCCGGGGTTTTCCCGGTCTTTCACCTCGTCCCTGGTTTCCTCGAGCAGCCGCTTGTCCTCATCGGACAATCCGGCTCCTTCCAGAAGGTCGGGCCTCTTAGTTAAAGTGTTCTTCAGGGACTGTTTTTTTCTCCAACGTTCAATGTGGGCGTGATTGCCCGAAAGCAGGACTTCCGGCACTTCCATCCCCTTGAAAACGCGGGGACGAGTATAGTGAGGATAGTCCAACAATCCATTAAAAAAGCTGTCCTTCTCAACCGACTGCCTGTCTCCCACAACCCCCGGTAAGAACCTCACCAGGCTGTCCACCAGGGCGGCGGCGGCAGGCTCCCCCCCGGTCAAGACAAAGTCTCCCAGGCTGATCTCTTCATCCACCTGGCTCATCACCCGCTCGTCCAAGCCCTCGTAGTGCCCGCAGATGAGGATGAGAGCCGGGCTTTCGGCTAGCTCCAACACCTTCCGGTGGTCCAGTTTCTTTCCCTGGGGCGAGAGAAGGATTGTCCGCACTCCCCGGCGCCTCCCCTTCAGGGCCTTGAGGGCCTTGAACAGCGGTTCGGGTTTCATCACCATTCCGGCCCCGCCCCCAAAAGGAACGTCGTCGGCTTTGTGATGTTTGTCCGTCGCCCACTTCCGCAGGTCGTGGAGTTTCAAGTCCACGGCCCCTTTTTCCTGCGCCCGTTTCACCATCGAAACAGTAAAGGGCCCCTGAAAGTAATCGGGGAAAAGGGTCAGGATATCAATCCGTGTTTTCCGCATCGATCTCTTCCATGGGATCCGCCACCACGACCTTCGCCTTCAGGTCCACGCGTTTCACCACCGACTTCAATACGGGAAGAAGGATTTCTTTTTCTTCCCGCCTCACTACCAATATCGCGTTCGCAGTCTCGTCCATGACTTCCTCGACAACCCCAAGGGGTTCGCCGGAACTGGTTTCGACATTCAAACCCATCAGGTCGCTGACGTAAAACTCGTCCTCGTTTAAGGGGGCCCGGTCCGTTTCAGGGACAGCCAAAACCGCTCCCCGGAGGCTTTCCGCCTCCTCGACTCCGTTTACCTCGAGAAGCCGAACCACCGCGTCCCCGTCGTTGTGCATAAACGACCTGCCGACGGTGACCCTCTTCAATACCTTGCCGTCCCTCATGAGCGCAAGGGAGGGGCAGTTTTTCAACCGCTCCAAGCCCGAGCAAGAAAGGTAAAGTTTCACCTCACCCTTGAGTCCGTGGGGCCGTACGATTGTCGCAAGGACAATCCAGTCGTTTCGTTGGGATTCGGGGGTGGAGTTCCCTGGGTTACTCAACGACTTCTAAAGAGAACTTGAGACTGTGCTTGGCGCAAGAGGCTGAAACCAAAGTGCGGAGAGCCTTGATGGTGCGTCCCTGCTTTCCGATGATTTTGCCGTAGTCTTCCTTGGAAACCCTCAACTCTAGCACGGTGGTATCGCCTTCCATCCGCTGTTCAAGAGCCACTTCCTCGGGCTTGTCCACGAGGGCCTTCGCGACTTTTTCGATCAATTCTTTCATAAACATCCTTCCATCCATTGGGGCTTGGGGCCGATTCGTCGAACTCGGGGTTAAGCCTTCACCGTGTTCTTCTTCAGCAGACCCGCTACTGCGGGGGTCATGACGGCTCCCTTTTTCACCCATTGTTCCAGGGCTTCCTTCTTGAAATTGATGATGGTGTTGGCCGCGTTCTTGGGATTGTACGAGCCCAAATCCTCGACCCGCCGGCCCTTGCCGGACATATGCTCATCCACCACGATCACGCGGAAGAAGGGTTTTTTGCTACTGCCCATACGCTTTAAACGAATCTTGAGGGACACAATGCCTCCTAAAAAACATGAAAAATCATCAGCCGATAAACGTTCGGCCCCGTTTCCATCCAATAAAACTTGGGTTTTAGGGAAAGGAGGAAGGATTCTAAAAACCGAACCCACCTTTGTCAAGGAAATAGGCCCCTTTTATGCCCTCGAGCCTTTACAAAAGGCGGCACTTTGAGGCTTTTGAACAAAGGGAGGTAAAAAATGGAGCTGGGGACCGGGATCGGACCGGCGACCTGCTGTTTACGAA
>Ga0182030_10003114_pt1 | contig 35373 bp, 34 predicted proteins | sample 812S3MmetaG_FD_121299 | JGI IMG/M metagenome (GOLD analysis project Ga0182030, IMG submission 121299) | Permafrost microbial communities from Stordalen Mire, Sweden - 812S3M metaG (Illumina Assembly) | ecosystem: Environmental > Terrestrial > Soil > Wetlands > Permafrost | place: Sweden...
CGCGCACACCGCCGTTCGTCATTATGGCAGGCTTACCTAGCTTTCGTAACGAGAAGTGGCTCGCTGACGTGCAAACCGGCGTCGGGTATGCCTGGAACGAGCAGCAGGTGGGACTTGCATTGATGGGTGCTATCGCCGCTGCAGCCTTGGCGATATTATTTTTTTCATGCCGGAAACCGGTCACAAACACGCGATGAGTTCGACTCCATGAGCACAATTTTTCTTCTGATTTTGTCCAACGTCTTCATGACCTTTGCCTGGTACGGTCACTTGAAATACGGTCACGATTGGCCCCTGTGGAAAGCGATACTGGTCTCCTGGGGTATTGCGCTTCTCGAATACTGTTTAGCGGTGCCGGCGAATCGTTTTGGCTATACCCATTTCTCAGGTTTTCAATTGAAGATCATTCAAGAAGTCGTCACGCTTTCGGTCTTCATGGTATTCGCGCTCCTCTTCCTGAAAGAGAAGTTCGCGTGGAATTATCTCGTGTCGTTCGGTTTTCTAGGCGTGGCCGCCTTCTTTGCTTTTGCGTTTAGGGCCCCGGGAGCCGTAATTTGAGCAGTAATCAATGCATTGCACTACATCTCTAATCTCATTGATAAGCGATGTTTAAGAGACTACCGTGAGGTCCGGCATTCGAGGGTCATCCCGTGCAATTTGAATCCGCTCCATGATTGCGTTGCTCGAAGCGAAAGCCGCCGGCTTGTGGTCGCGCAAGCACATCGCCAACAACGTGCTTGCGGGTCTCGTGGTCGGCATCGTCGCGTTGCCGCTCGCCATGGCATTCGCCATTGCCTCGGGTGCCCGCCCGGAGCAAGGCCTGTATACGGCGATCGTGGCCTGCTTTCTCACCTCGCTCTTCGGCGGGACGCGACTGCAGATCGCGGGACCCACGGGCGCTTTCATTGCCGTGCTCTCGATCATCACGGCGCAACACGGCATCGCAGGTCTGCAGGTTGCCACCCTTATGGCCGGAATCATTTTGGTGGCCTTTGGGGCCGCGCGATTGGGCGGGGTGATCAAGTTCATCCCGAGTCCCGTTATTGTGGGATTCACGGCAGGAATTGGCGTCATCATCTTCGTGGGTCAGTGGAAGGATTTCTTTGGCCTCTCACCTGCGCCCTCCGGTTTGCACTTTCACGAAAAGCTCTATGTGCTGGTGCAGGCGGCGCCGAGCATCAATCTAGCCACGACGGGCCTCGCGCTTCTTGCGCTCGCGCTATTGATCGTGGGGCCGCGCTTCTTGAAACGTATTCCCGCACCGCTCGTCGCCATGGTCGTTATTACCGTGTTGCAGGCATATTTTAAATTTAAGGGTGTCGCTACGATCGGCTCAGCGTTTGGTGGTATCCCGCGCTCGCTGCCCTCCTTTGCACTGCCTTCCATCCCGCTTTCTCGAGTGATCTCCCTGGTGGGGCCCGCCTTTACGATTGCGTTGCTGGGATCGATTGAGTCGCTTTTGTCAGCCGTGGTCGCCGATGGCATGGCCGGAACTAAGCACGACTCCAACCAGGAACTGATTGGGCAAGGCATTGCCAATATCGTCGCCCCTTTGTTCGGTGGTTTTGCATCGACCGGGGCCATTGCGCGCACCGCCACCAACATTCGCAACGGCGCCACGAGTCCTCTCGCAGGGCTCGTGCATTCAGGTTTTCTGATGCTGGTCATCCTACTGTTGTCCCCGCTCGCCTCCGCGGTGCCGTTGTGTTGCCTTTCCGCCATTCTCTTCGTGGTCGCCTGGAACATGAGCGAGGTACCGCATGTTGTGCGACTCATACGCGGATCCCCGCCCACCGACGTCGCGGTACTGCTGATCACCTTTGCACTGACGGTATTTGTTGATCTAGTGGTTGCAGTCAACGTCGGTGTCATTCTGGCGGCGTTGATGTTTATGCGACGAATGTCGCTCGCGGTCGATGTAATACCCCATCTTGAAGGCTCGTCTGACGGCACGGAGCAGACCAAACCTGCGGCCGGCCCACTCCCGCCCGGAGTCGTGATCTACAGCATCGAGGGCCCTTTGTTCTTTGGGGCGGCCGAGAAGCTTGAGCGCACGCTCGCGCATATTCAACGTCCGGCGACGACGCTGATTCTGCGCATGAGCCAGGTTCCGTTCGTTGATGCCACGGGGATTTCTGCGATCGAGGAAATCATCACCGACTTTCTCAAGCACGGCACGGGCGTGCTCCTGAGCGAGGTGCGCCCGAATGTTCTGCGAAAGCTCGAACGCGCCGGCGTGATGCGCCACTTGGGCTCGGACAATGCGACCGAGACCTTGGCGCTCGCGATCGAGCGCGCGCAACTTATGGCCGCCAACAGGGGCCACGCGGCTTTTCCGATGTAATCATCCGAACGCAGACTCCCGACTCGCTAGCCGTACAATGGCGCCGTGAGCACCAACGGACGATTACCGATGGATACGCGTTTTGCGCCTTACTGGTGGGACACGGCCAAGCCGGTTGCCGCCCCCTTCGGACCACTACCAGCAGCGGTGGACGTTGTAGTCGTGGGTTCTGGATTCACGGGTTTGCGCGCGGCGCTGGTGCTGGCGCGCGGGGGACGCAACGTCGTCGTCCTCGATCGCGAGGATCCTGGTTTTGGCGCCGCGCGCCGCAACGCAGGATTTCTCGGCCGCGTGCTCAAGAAATCGTTCATCGACCTGCGGAACAAGCGTGGCCTGGGCCACGCGATCCGCGTCTATCGCGAACTCGACGACGCTTACCAGACCTTGATGCACTTCATTGCCGAAGAAAAAATCGGGTGCTTTGCCGCCCGGGATGGGCGCTTTGTGGGCGCAACGTCTCCGGCTCACTACGAGTTGCTGGCGCGGGAACTGGATGCCCTCAACAAACACCTTAATCTGCCGTATGCAATGATCGGGCGGCAGGACGTTCGCAACGAGCTGGCCACCGATATCTATTGCGGCGGCGCTACCGTTCCCGACTTAGGCTCTTTGCATCCGGGGCAATACCATCAGGGTCTTTTGGATAGAACTGTCGCCGCCGGTGTCCTCATTCGTGGGCACGTTGAGATCAAAACTTTCGTGCGCCAAAGCGGGGTCTACCGCTTCATAGTGACAACGACCGCAGGCAACGTGGCGGCGCGCGATGTTATCGTTGCCACCAATGGCTACACCACGGCGCAATTGGGGTGGTGGTCACGGCGGGTGATTCCGTTCCAGGGCTACATGGCTGCTACCGAGGAACTCGCCCCGGAACTCGCGCGCAAGATCATCCCCCATCGGCGCGTCGTCATCGATACGAATACCAATATCGACTTCTTTCGGCTGGCCCCTGACAGCAATCGCATTCTGTTCGGCGGCGCGACGGCAGCCGGCATGCAGTCGGCAGATGAAATTGCCTCGAAGATGCAAGCCATCCTGGCGCGGACTCTGCCGGACCTTCAGCACGTCAAGCTCAGCCATGTGTGGACAGGATTTTGCGCAGGCACATTCGACCTCATGCCGCACGCCGGCGGGCGCGACGGCCTCTGGCATGCCATGGGCTATAATTTTGCCGGCGTGACCATGGGCACATATCTCGGCCACAAAATCGGCCAGCAAATACTGGGCGACGCCAGCGGCCAGACGGTGTTCTCACAGGATCCGTTTCCGACCATGCCGCTATATCGCGGCAAACCCTGGTTCCTATCCGCTGCCATGCGATACTTCGACTGGAGTGACCGGAAGACTGCGCGCACGCCGCTGCACAAATTATGAACTACCCTGAATCGTCGCCCAACTCCGCCAAACTTTTCGATCGAGCCAAAGCGGTTATGCCTGGCGGCAACACGCGCACCACGGTTTATATGGAGCCATTCCCGATCTACGCGGTGCGCGGCGAAGGCTGTCGTCTGTGGGATGCGGACGGGCATGTATACATCGACTGCATCAACAACTTCACCGCGATGATCCATGGTTATGCCACCCCGTCGATCAACGATGCGGTGCGTGATCAAATGGCGCTGGGAACCGCGTTCGGTGCTCCCACAGCCAGTGAGATCGATCTCGCCGAACTGCTGGTATCGCGCCTACCCTGCGTGGATCACGTACGTTTCACGAACTCCGGCACCGAGGCGGTGATGATGGCGATCAAGGCCGCGCGTGCTTTTACCGGCAGGCCTAAAATCGCCAAGATCGAAGGCGCTTACCATGGATCCTACGATTACGCCGAGGTGAGTCTCGATTCTCAGCCTGACAATTGGAGCCACACGCCCGCGTCAATCGCCTATGCCAAAGGAACGCCGCAAGGCGTGCTGGATGACGTCATCGCACTGCCCTTGAATGACATCGCGGCGGCACGGGCCGCGATCGCCCAACACGGCCGGCATTTGGCCGCAATCTTGATCGATCCGCTGCCCAACCGCGCGGGACTCATACCGGCACGGCCCGACTATCTCGCGGCATTGGGCAACGCCGCGCGAGCCGCAGGTGTGTTGCTGATCTTCGACGAAGTCATCTCGTTCCGCCTCGGCTTCGGCGGTGCGCAGGGACTTCTGGACATTGCACCCGATCTCACTGCCCTGGGCAAAATCATCGGCGGCGGATTTCCCGTTGGTGCCGTGGGAGGTCGCGCGGATGTGATGAGCGTTTTTGATCCGACGCGCGGCAAACCGCCTCTACCCCATGGTGGCACCTTCTCAGCCAATCCCGTCACCATGCGCGCCGGCTTGGCGGCCATGCAAGCACTGACGCGGACGAGCTTTGAGCGGCTCGACGCGATGGGCGCAACTGTTCGCGATGGCATCAATGGCGCTTTTGCGCGGCAAGGGCTAGCCGGTGTCTGCGTAGGCATGGGCTCACTGTTCAAAGTGCACTTCACCCATCGTCCGGTGACGGACTATCGATCGGTTTATCCGGATGCCGACGCGCGTCGGAAATTGGGCATTTTCCATAGGGCACTGCTCAATCGCGGCATTCTGGCAGCCGGATACGGCCTGTTCGCCCTTTCGACGCCAATGACCGATCATGACATCACACAGATCATCACTGCCGTGGTTGAGGCTTTGGACGAGGTGGCGGGTTCAGGAGACGATGGATGATGAATGCAAACAATCGCATCGCCGCCGTCGTCGGCAACGGCGTTATTGGTCACGGGATTGCCGAGGTGATGGCGAAAGGCGGCTGGAACGTGTACTTGATCGGCAAAAGTCAAGTCAGTTTGACACTGTCGCTGGAGCGTATTCGCGCCAGCCTGGCTGAATTCGTCGACGCCGGTCTATTAGCAGCGGGCGACGCGGCGGCGGCGCAAGCACGGGTCGTGGCGACCACCGACATTGCTCACGCCGCGTCTGCCGAACTCGTTTTCGAGGCGGTCCCGGAGAACATGGCGCTCAAGCGTGAAATATTTGCGGAGCTCGACAAGATTTGCGCGCCGCAGGCGACTCTTGCATCGTCGAGCGGACACCCTGCGAGCGAACTCGACTCTCTGGTTATCAATAAGGAGCGCGTCGTCGCGGCTCATTTCTGGTACCCGCCCCAATTGTTGCCGCTGGTGGAAGTTTGTGGCAGCCCTCGAACCGCGCCCGATGTGATAAAACGAATTTGTCGCGACTTGAAAGCGGCTGGCAAAGAGCCGGTTGTCATTGACCACGAGCTGCCGGGGTTCATCGGCAATCGCATCCAGTTTGCAGCATTGCGCGAAGCTTGGTCGCTATGGGCCGCGGGCTATGCAAGCGCGGAAGCGATTGATTCCATCGTTCGAAACTCGATTGGTCGCCGGCTGGCGGTTACAGGCCCCATCGAATCAGCAGACTTGGGTGGACTCGACACCATGTATCACTTCGCGCGCTTTTTGCAGCCGCATCTGGACATCTCGACTGAGCCGCCATCCCAAATCAAGTCACTGGTCGAGGCTGGACATCGGGGCGTGGCAACCGGTGTTGGAGTCCGTAGTTGGGACCAGAGCCAAGGCAAAACTCTAATGTCCGATCGTCGTCGCGAGCTGCTGCGTTGGCTCAAGGCGGATGCATCCCGCCGCAAGGAATGAAAGCAGAGCGAACAGTCACGCTGCAGTTGCCGGGCGGAATTCACTGGTTGCGCTATCGGGTAAGGCGGTGGCAAAGATCAGAGGTGCAACAATCCCACGGTCCCCGTCAGCGTCTCCTCGCCCAGCGATACGTAGAGAGTTTTCTCCGACACCGATAGATCAAAGTCCATGCGCCGCTCGAGCCGCGCGACCAGGGCGGCCACGAGGTCCCGATCCATCACGTAGATCTCGAGCGCCTCGGCGCGGTGGATACGCTCGCCGCGCAGGCGTGCCAACCAAGGTGTCGCCTCTCTATGCGCATATACAGCCACCCGTCGCGCAGCCTTGCCGGCTTTGTGCAATCGCGCCGCCTCCGGCGCGCCGATATCGATCCAACTTTGCAGCACACCGGTGAGATCTTTTACCGAGATCGTGGGATGCTCTGGATCGGACACGCCCGCGGAGAAGCTGATCCCTTCCACGTACTCCAAGCAATATGCGAGCACGCGCGTGACCAAATACTCGGCGGCCTCCGACGGATGCTGCGCCACCCGTAATGTCAAGGTCTCGTAGACGTTGCGGTCCGCATCGGCCAGCCGCACGGTAAAAACGTACATCGTGGAGCCCAGCGCCATGCGTGCATGGTACTCCCAGGGAACCGCAAGCACCCTCGGCCGGCCCCGGTCGGTAGCTGCGCGTCAGTCGAGACCTCAGGAATGGGCCGACAGCGCGACCCGCTCGGCAAACTGCGGCGCGGCGCGCGCGGCCTCAATGGCCCTGGCCGAGTCGCGCGCCAATTCTTCGGAAACGTGCCGCGAGTAAATCACGAAATGGTGGGCGGTCAACAGCAGTGAAAGGCCCATCCACAATCGTGCCGGGCTGCCTCGGTATCGGCGCACGAGCGTCCCAAAAAAAGACCAGTATTCTCGCCGGTATGCAGATTTGATCCCCTGGGTCCAGATAGACCCGACGAGGACGTGCATGTCGTAGAACAGCGTCGTGACCTTCGGTTTCTGCACCGGCCGCGGTTGCCAAGCCTCGAGCGAGCGAAGGGCACGCTGGAAGTAGGTTTTCGGGTCGTAGAGATCCGCCAGCAATTGGCTGAGTCCGTTCAGAAGTGTCGGCAAAGGCATGACGGTGCGAAAATTGGGCGCACTGAAATTCGAGATTGCCTCGCTGTCCTCGATGTAGCGCCCCTCAGCTTTCATGCGGTCGAAGAGCGGCGTGGTCGGTGGGGCTTGAAGCACGCCGGCCATTGCCCACGGGATTGCGGCCTTCTCGATGAACTCGCGTTGCCGCTCGAAGATCGTTTCATCATCGGAATCGAATCCGACGATGAAACCGGCCAGCACCCACAAGCCGTTCTGCTGGATGATCCGCACCTGCTCCAACGTGTCCCGCTTCAAGTTCTGGAACTTCTTCGAACCCTTGAGTGCCTCCGACGATGGGGTCTCGATGCCGAGGAAGACGTATATGAAATTCGCCTCCACCATCGCTTCCATCAGCTCCGCGCGGTCCGCCAGGTCCACCGAAGCCTGTGTATAGAACGAGAACGGCCTGCCGTGAGCCTCGCCCCACACGGCGAGGTCCCGGCACAGATGCAGCGAGCTTTTTCGATTGCCGATAAAGTTGTCGTCCACGATGAACACTTCCCCGTGCCAGCCCAGCTCGCGCAGGCGGTCGAGTTCGGCGATGAGCTGTGCCGATGTCTTGCCGCGCACCTTGCGGCCATAGATCGTGATGATGTCGCAGAAGTCGCATTGAAAAGGACATCCGCGCGCAAACTGTACGGGCATGTGCACGTACTTATCCATGCGAAGCAGATCGAAGCGCGGTATAGGGCTGACCGACAGGTCCGGCTTCTCTATTACCCGGTACACCCTTTGGGCCGTGCCGTTCTCGAGGGCCAGGGCGATTCCAGCGAACACTTCCTCGGCCTCGCCAACCATCACGTGATCGGCCTCGAGCTGCACGACTTCCGGTTCGCTTGATGCCCAAGGGCCACCGATGAATGTGCGCGTCCCCAAGGATCGCGCACGGCGCAAGATGTCTAGCGCGTCAGCCCTTTGGGCGTACATCGCGCTTACCATCACGAGGTCTGCCGCGCACAGCTCCTCGTCGGTGACGTCGTCGAAAGAATGATCAAGAAGCTTCAGACTCCACGAGGCAGGACAGAGTGCCGCAACCGTAACCAGTCCGAGCGGCGGTGTAATCGCGTCTTCCGGCATCATCTTGAGGAAGCCTTCGAATCCCCAAAAAGACGCAGGGAATTTTGGCCAGACCAACAGAACCTTCAGGTTCGGGCCCAGTGGGGAGAGGCTCGCGGACGGCGGCTCGCTGCGCACTACCCGCAGCGCGTGAGGTACAAGCACTGCGTCATTGGGCATGATGCGGGTTCGCTCCAGAAGGCCATGCTAGCGCATAGGGATTGTACGCCTGCACCGCCTTACAGTACCACATCGACCGTCGGATACGATAGGTCGGTCCGTCTGTTGCGACGCATCGTCGTCACGTAATCGTTGCGCACGCACGTGCGGTTGTTGTCGGGGATCCAACGGTTAGCCAGGCGTACCCAAAGTTCCCGCTTGATGCTCGCGTATCTGCGCGATGAACTGTGCCCCGTAGCGGGCAAGCTTCGCCTGGCCCACGCCCGGCAGCGCGGCGAACTGCTCGAGGTCGAGCGGCGTATGTTCGGCCATCTGACGCAAGGTGGAATCATGGAATATGACGTACGGCGGCAGTCCATTGTCGTTTGCCAGGCGTTTTCGCAGCGCCCGCAGGCGCTCGAACAATGCGTCGTCCATGCTCGACACGCCGGCGCCTGACGAGGAGCCGCGCCCGGCTTTTGCTCTGCGGGCAATATTCACCGGCTGCTCGCCGCGCAGCACGGGCCAACTCTGAGCGTTGAGCGACAACACCGCGTAGCCGTCTTGAGCTTCGTCGATCAACCCCTGATGCAGCATCGCCCGCGCGAGGCCGCGCCACTCCTCGATGCGCCGATGCTTGCCGATGCCATAGACGCTCAACGTATCATGACCGCTCGAGACAATGCGTTCGGTGCGGGCACCGCGCAGAATGTCGATGAGATAAGCGGCACCAAAGCGTTGGCGACGTTGCGCCAATCGGGCGATGCAGGATAGGAACTGCCGCGCCTCGACACTCCAGTCCTCGATCGTGCGCGGTTCGCAGCAATTGTCGCAGGCGCCGCACGGGCCTACAAAGGTCTCGCCAAAATAGCGCAATTGCACCGCGCGACGGCACTCCGTCGACTCCGCGAATTGCAGGACTTGACGCAACTGCTGACGGGCAATTCGCTGCTCATCCTGCAACGCTGCGCCGGCCGGATCCACCTTCTGCTGAATGAGGAACTCCGCCGTACGAATGTCCGCGCCGCCGAAATACAAGATGCACTTGGCAGGATCGCCGTCGCGGCCCGCCCGACCCGATTCTTGGTAGTACCCCTCGAGCGTCCGCGGCAAATCATAATGCACCACCCAACGCACATCCGGCTTGTCGATGCCCATGCCAAAGGCAATCGTCGCGACCATCACCTGCAGATCGTCGCGAATGAAGGCGTCCTGCGCATCGCGGCGGGTGACGCCGTCAAGCCCTGCGTGATAAGCCCCCGCCTGAATGCCGTCGGCTTGCAACTTCGCCGCCAATTCATCGACGCGTTTTCGAGATAGACAGTAGACGATGCCGGCACCACCGAGCTTCACCAGCCCCAACAACTCACGATAGGTGTTTTTGTCCTTGGCGCGCACCCGATAGAACAAATTTGGCCGATTGAAACTGGCCACATGAATTGCAGGGTCGCGAAGCGCCAGTTGCGCGCTGATGTCCGTGCGTACGCGTGCTGTGGCCGTCGCGGTAAAAGCAAGCATGGGGACCTTGGGATGGCGATGCCGCAAGCGGGCAAGTTGTCGGTATTCGGTGCGAAAATCGTGGCCCCATTCCGATACGCAATGCGCTTCATCGATGACGAAGGCATTGATGCCGATTCCCGACTCCAAGCGCTGCAGAGTATTTTCGAGAAATTCCTGCAACAGCAGCCGTTCGGGCGCGAGGTACAGGAGTTTATATTCGCCGCGCAGCAGATCTGCCGTTCGCCGCTGTATTTCCACGGCGTCGAGGCTGGAATTGACGAAGTTCGCAGCGATGCCGTTGTTTCGCAGTTGCCGGACCTGATCATGCATCAGGGCGATCAGGGGCGAGACCACCAATGTGACGCCCGCCTGCAGCAGCGCGGGCAGTTGAAAGCATAACGACTTGCCACCTCCAGTGGGCATCAGCGCCAGAACGTCGCGCCGTGCCAACACGTCTCGCACGATTGCTTCCTGACCCGCGCGAAAGGTCTCGAAACCAAAGGCGCGCTTCAAGGCAGACGTCAGATCAGGGGTGGTATCCGCAGATCGGCTCTGTGTAGACACCGTGGCAGTTTACCCTTGTATCACGAGATTTTCTCGTGCTACGAAATTGGCGCGCTTTACGCCCTTTTTTAGTACCCTGCCAGCGATGAACTCAACCCTACTGACGCCGATCAAGGCCGGGGAACTGTCCCTGAAGAATCGTGTGGTGATGGCTCCACTGACGCGCGTTCGCGCGGGCCCCACCCATGTCCCGAATCCCCTCATGGCGGAGTATTACAGTCAACGAGCCGGCACCGGCTTGATCATGACCGAGTGCACCATGGTAGCGGCCGATTGCTGCGCGTTCTTGGGTGAAGGCGGCATCTTCGACCAAGCCACCGCCACCGGCTGGCGCCAGGTCACCGACGCGGTCCATGCCGCCGGAGGCTTGATCATCATGCAAATCTGGCACCCCGGACGCGCTACACACTCGGCGATTAATGGCGTGCAACCCATCTCCTCCTCGAACAAGCCCATCCGCAACGAATCGACGCACACGCCCAAGGGCAAGTTGCCCTACGAAGCACCGCGTCCGCTCAAGACCGAGGAAATGCCGGGCATCGTAGAGCTGTTTCGTAAGGCGGCGGAACGCGCCAAATCCGCCGGATTCGACGGCGTGCAGATTCACGGAGCGCACGGCTATCTCGTCGATCAATTTCTGCGCGACAGCGTCAATGACGATCGTACGGATCAATACGGCGGCTCCCTCATCAATCGGGCGCGGCTGCTCTTGGAAGTGACCGATGCAGCCATCGGCGTCTTCGGCGCCGGACGCGTCGCGATCCGCATCTCGCCTTTGGTACCGTTCAATGACATGTCGGATTCCGATCCGACCGCACTGTTAACCTACGTCGCGCAGCAGATGTCCGCGCGCCATATCGCCTTTTTCGAATTGCGCCACGCTCAACACGATCGACCGGCGGAGGTCGCGCTGGCGAAAGTGGCGCGGGAACATTTTAAGGGCGTACTGATGCTGAACGGCGGTTTCGATCAAGCCTCCGGCGAGCAGGCGGTGGCCACCGGCTTGGCCGATGCCATCGTTTACGGCAAGCTAATCATCGCGAACCCAGACTTGGTGGAGCGATTCCGGCTAGGTCACGCACCGCTGAATCCTTTGCGCATGGAGTCTCTCTACGGAGGTGGCGCCGCCGGCTACACGGACTACCCGATGCTCATGGGCTGACGAGAGTATGGTCTTGCCGTCCGCACTTGTAACTCTTAGACCAAGAAGAACGGCCCGAATCCCATCCTCTTGAGGCCTCGCCTGTAAGCCATCGAGCTGCGGTCGGCAGGGATATGCGCCTCCCACCCGAAGTCGAGCGGCAGGGTCTCCGGTAACTGGGACTCGACGACCTCGCGATCTTCCTCGAATACGCGTAGGTTGAAGGCGTAGACATCCTCCACGGGGAGGTCCTTGTCGAAATTGCGAGCGATGGGTGCAAACAGACGCGTCTTGCGCGCCGATACGGGCGAGGCGGCATTCATGATCACCAAACGATCGTGGTCGGGAAAGTGAATCGTCAGCGTGGCCGTGAACGGCAGATGCACTTCGAAATGTCGCAACCACTCGAAATTCGAGTCCGCTCGTCCATTCACCCCGATCGGGTAGTTGCCGACAAAGCTGCGATAGTCGACGACGAATCCGTTCTCCGTCTCGACCGGCATATACGCGGGAACCTCGGGTTTTCCCGCATCGGCAAAAGTGCTGGTATGAATCCATGCAAAATGTGCGACGTCGATGAAGCCCTCCAACTGGCGCCCCGCGAAAGCATTCACATCGAAAGGCGGACAAACGATCTGCTGGAAGTCCGGATCGTCCCAATGCGGCATGCTCGGCAAGACGGTCGCTGAATCCGCGCCCGGCGACAGGCAAACCCAAATCAAACCGTACCTTTCGACAGTTGGGTAGACCGTGAGTCGAAGCCGAGTAGGAATGCGCTCGTTGGGACTCGATGGCACGAGGTTGCACAAACCTCCGGCGCCGTAGCGCAGGCCATGGTAGCGACAGACGATGCCGTGGCCGTCCGCGCGGCCCAGAGAGAGCGGCACGCCGCGATGCGCGCAGACATCGCGGGCTACGACTAGTTCACTCCCGACTCGATACGCTACCAGCGTCTGGTCGAGTAAGGTGGCCTTGAAGGGTTGTTGACCCACGTCGCGGCTTGCGGCGATGGGATACCAATGCTGCGCGAGCTTCCGCCAGTCATCGGCCTCGAACGTGCAGTGAAGAGGTAGGTCTGTTGCAACGGGCAAATTTGGGCTCCTCCGATCACGATAGCTGCGCTTAAAGATAACCTCGCGGACCGGCCTTGGTGCGGGCCCTCACTGTTTTATCATGTGGTCATTGCATAACGCCAGCGGCGTCTTAGGGCGTGAGTACCACGCTTTTCGCGGGAATTGTACCTTCTTCGGCTGGCGCATCATTCGCTCGGCACGAAGATCCACAGCAATATATAGGCAAGCAGGCCCGCACCCGCAAATATGAACAGCACGGCGAAAAGCAGCCGCCACACCCACGACTCGACGCCGGTCGCCCGCGCCATCCCGCCGCACACTCCGCCGAGCACCCGGTCGCTGCGACTGCGCCGGAAAGCATTCACTCCGGCGATAACCGGCTCGTCCGCCCGCGGCCCGGAGGCGCTCGCCGTTTGTGCGTTCAGCAATCGGGCCTTCGCACTCGCGAATTCCTCTTCCGACAGCGCGCCGCTCGCGCGCAGTTCCGACAGTTTGCTTAGTTCTTCGCTCAGCGTCATCGCCATCTCCTCGTAAAAGGCAGCTCATTTAAAGGCAGCCCATCCCAATAACACCTAGGCGGCCGAGAAGTTGCAACTGGATGGCAGCCCGAGCTGCCGACCTCGCGCGCTTATGGAGCCTATCAGGCAACGTTGCATTAGAGGCGCCGTCAACGCACGCTATACGGACAGTCGATTGAACAATCAGGACAACGATGCCCAAAGCGGCGGCGGTGATTCGGATCGGTGTCGGTGGATGGACCTATGAGCCATGGCGGGCAGCCTTTTACCCCGCGGATCTGGCGCAGACCCGAGAGCTGGAGTATGCCAGCAGCCGCCTCACCTCGATCGAGATCAATGGCACGTATTACGGAGCACAGAAAGCCTCCACGTTCGCGAAATGGCGCGACGCTACGCCGGATGGCTTCGTCTTCTCCGTCAAGGCCCCGCGCTTTGCCATGAACCGCAAAGTACTCGCATCAGCTGGCCCCAGCATTGCGCGTTTTCTCGAGGGTGGCGTCACGGAGTTGCAGGCTAAACTCGGACCGATCAACTGGCAGTTCCTGCCCACCAAGAAATTCGAGCCCGACGACTTCAGCGCCTTTCTCGATCTTCTGCCGAAGAAAGCTGACGGCCGTCCTTTGCGCCACGTCGTTGAAATTCGGCACGAGAGCTTTCGCTGCCCGGAATTCGTGAAGTTGGCACGCGAACACGAAGTCGCCGTCGTGGTCGCCGGCGATTCAAACCACCCGCAGATCGCAGACCCAACGGCACCTTTCGTCTACGTGCGCATCATGGGAACGCAGCCTACGGAAAGTTTGGGCTATTCCAATGCGGACCTGAAGCTCTGGGCCGCGCGTGCGCAGACTTGGGTGTCGGGAAACACTCCGACGGGACTCGACTGCGTTTCACCGGCTCGCGCACGCGTGGAGCCTCGAGACGTGTATCTATATGTCATCGGCGGCCATAAAGTCAGCAATCCCGCCGCCGCCTTAGCACTCATCGAGCGCCTCGACTGATGCGATTCACTCAGCCGCAGATTTAGAGTATAAGTAATTGTTATTGTTATCTTTATTTCCCGATAAGCCCGCCTATGACTCGCGATGAATAGAATCACTCCGAGAGATTTCCGTAATGCCTTTGTCGCGGTCATGAAGGCCGAACATGACAGCTTTCGCACCGCGATTGGCTTCGAGACGAAATCGTACAACTACTTCATGCGCACCAACATTTATCCGAAGATTGCCAAGCACCTGAATTTGTTGTCCTGGAACAAGGAGTACTACACACTCAACGGCATGTTCTACGAGGAGCGGGGCACTGATAGCTCCGGCAACTATACCGCTTTCGCCAAATGGGTCTCGGTTGCGATAGAACATGAGAACAACGGATTGAAGGCTCTCGAGACAATCAACAAGCTGCAATTGTTCAACGCGCCGTTGAAGGTTCTGATCACCTACGGCGCCGAAGGCGCGGATACCGATTCCTTGTTGAGCAAGTACGAGAAGGTAATGAGCGACGCGGATGTGCTCCACGACTTCGCCACTTTGCGGCAGCAACTACTGATTCTCGGCACGCCGAAGACCATCAAGAAGTGGCGCTTCTATGCTTACGAAAGCGACGGCTTCGTTTTCATGCTGCCCACCCGGGAGCAGGAGCACGTCCCGGCCGGTGGCGCGGATGATGTGTTCGATGACACCTGAAGTCCACGTTCAAGGAGAACCCCGCTAGTGGCTAGATTCGTTTCCACGCCGACCGGCCAGCCGACCAGAATGAAGCATGGATAAGCTATTCATATCGGCCAACTCGCTGTTGCGTGACTCCATGGAACTGGCGCGACAGGTCGTCAGCAGCGGCTTTCGGCCCACCTTTCTGGTAGCGATGTGGCGCGGCGGCGCGCCAATCGGTATCGCAGTTCAGGAGGTGCTGGAATATCACTCGATTCACGTAGATCACATCGCCATTCGTACCTCCTCTTACACCGGCATCGATACGCAGAACAAAACCGTTCGCGTGCACGCCGTCGACTATCTGGTGTCGCGCCTGACGGCCGAGGATCAGCTGCTGTTGGTGGACGACGTGTTCGATTCGGGGCGCAGCATCGAGGCGGTGATAGCCGAGCTCAGAGGGCGTTGCCGGCGCAACTGGCCGCAACAATTCCGCATCGCCACGGTGTATTTCAAATCCATGCGCAATCGCAGCTCGCTCGTGCCGGATTATTACGTGCTGGATACCGACAAATGGCTGGTCTTCCCCCACGAACTGGTGGGGCTGACCCAGGACGAGATCCTAGAGCATAAGCCGGTCAGCGAGAATTTCTTCGAACCGCCTTAGGTTACCTTCGCATGCACACCCTGCTTCGCAAATCTCTATTTGTAGCCGCCCTCGCCATTGCGCTAGCTGCGCCGGCTAGCGCACAAAAGCGCATGGTCGTCATCGACCAGGACACCTCCGGTCCTGGCGGATCCAACATCATGTCGATGCTTGTCTTGCTGCAATCGCCGCAAGTGGACGTGCTCGGCATCACCGTGGTGACCGGCAACGCATGGCGCGATGACGAGGCGCGCCATGCACTGCGCATGCTCGAACTGATAGGACGCAGCGATGTGCCCGTCGCGCTCGGCGCCGTTTACCCGTTGGTACGCACCCAACAAGAAACACGCATCATGAGTGCATTGGTGGGACAGGTCGCGTGGCTGGGCGCGTGGGGTGAGAAATTGCCCACCCTCACGACAGCGCCTGCCGGCGCGGTGGTCGCGCCTGCGCAAGCCGTGCTACCTGGGCCGTTCGAGACGCGACCCTTGGCCGAGGGTGAACCGCATGTCAAGCCGATCGCCGAAGATGCGGCGCACTTCTTGATTCGCCAAGTTCATGAGCATCCCCACCAGGTCACCGTCTATGCGGCGGGACCGCTCACCAACATTGCACTCGCCATTGCCATCGACCCGCATTTCGCCGAACTGGCGCAAGGGCTGGTGATCATGGGCAGCAGCCTCAACCCCCACACCGATGATCCGGAATTCGCGACCAGTCCGCGGCATGAATTCAATATCTGGTTCGACCCAGAGGCGGCGCGTATATCGCTGCGCGCCCATTGGCCGCGCATCGATGTCACCACCGTCGATGTCTCCATAAAGGCGATGTTCACGCAGCAGATGCTGGAAACGATCGCGAAATCCAATAATCCGGCCGCGCGCTACATCGCCAAATATTCCGATGAGCGTTATTACCTGTGGGATGAGCTGGCCGCCTGCGCATGGCTCGACCCCTCCATCATCACTCAGACGCTCAATTTATATATGGACGTGGACGTGAGCCATGGGCCCGCCTATGGGGAAACGCTGACCTGGGGCGAAGCACTCAAGCCTTCGATCGATTTGCAACTCGTGCACGCCCAAGTTGATCTCGACCTGCCGCGCTTCAGCAAGATGTTCGTCGATCTGATGTCGGCGCCGACGCCGCAATCCACCCTCAAGCCAAATAAATGAAACGCGCGACGAATAACGCGGCGAGCACGTAGACCAGCCAGTCGCCCCACGTCGCGCGGCCGCGAACCAGTTTCAGCACGGCGTGACTGGTGATGCCGAAGGCGAGTCCGTTCGCGATGGAGTAGCTCAAGGGGATCATGATGACCGTCAAGAACGCCGGGATGGCCTCGAGCGGTTCCACCCAATCCACTTCGGCGAGCGCACCCATCATCATGCCGCCCACCAAAATCAGCGCCGGCGCGGTCGCGGCGGTTGGAATGGCTTGAACCAGTGGCGCGAAAAACAGCGTGCAAAAAAATAACATGCCAACGACGACGCTGGTCAGTCCGGTGCGGCCGCCGACCGCGACCCCGGCGGCACTTTCGATATAGCTCGAGACCGGGCTCGTACCCGCCATTGCCCCGACCGTCATGGCCAAGGAATCGACGATGAGGATGCGATTCAGCCTCGGAATGCTGCCATCAGGCGCCGTCAGTCCCGCCTTTTTGGTGACGGCAACCAAGGTGCCCACATTGTCGAACAGATCGACCAACAGGAACACGAGCACGATCTCGAGCAATGACAGGAAGACTCCGCCCTTTAGGCTGAAAGCCGCCGGCACGTCGAGTTTGAACGCGGTGGCAGACAAATCCGCTAGACCATAACTGCCAGGCGTGATGTGCGCCAAGCCGAAGGCCCAGCCGATGGCCGCGGTTACGAGAATACCGAGCAACATCGCGCCCTTCACGCGCCACGCCTGCAAACCTGCGATCACCACCAGACCCAGCACGGACAGTGCGGCGGTAGGGGTCGTGAGATTGCCCAGGCCCACCATGGTGCCCGGTTTGGCCACGATCACGCCGGCATCCGCCAGGCCGATGAACGCTATGAACAAGCCGACCCCGCCGGCCACGGCCGCAAATAACGAACGCGGCACTGCGTTCATGATGAGTTGACGCACGCCGAGCAGTGTCAAGATCAAGAACGCGATGCCGGAGATGAATACGCAACCGAGCGCGGTCTGCCACGGAACTCCCATGCTTTTGACCACGGTAAAGGTGAAATACGCGTTGAGCCCCATCCCAGGCGCGAGCGCCAGCGGATAGTTCGAAGCCAGTCCCATCAGCATGCTGCCGAATCCAGCGGCGAAGCACGTCGCGGCTGCGACTGCAGCCACCGGCATACCGGCATCTCCCAAGATCACCGGATTCACCACCACGATATACGCCATGGTCAGAAAAGTCGTGAACCCGGCCAGCAGTTCGGTGCGCACCGTGGTGCCATGAGCGTCCAGACCAAAAAAACGATTCAACATGACGCGACGATTTTCATCCCTTGCTCCGCGTCGGCTGCTGACTGATCCAAAGCGTTTCGATGCCGCAAAATGGAGCGCCGCCGCCCTACAATGGATCACCGCACGCTTGAGGTTCGCGCCGACTCGTTGAGTGCGCTCCACACTAGCCGCGTTTTTTCGCGCTGTAAAGCAGCCGATTGATTGAGCCTCGAACCACGCGCGATCGCCGCCGTTCATCGTGTACAAAATCGACTGTGAACGTGCTGTAATGCTCGGCGCGGTGCGCCGGTGCGGTGCGCCGCAGCGGCGAGGAGCGATGGGCAAGTTGACCACACATGTTTTGAACATTGCAGCTGGGATTCCGGCAGCCGGCGTGCGCGTTGAATTGCACCGCATTGATGCGGGAATCGCGACGCTGCTGAGCGCCGCACACACCGATGTCGATGGCCGCTGTCCTGCTCCCTTGCTCGATGGTCCGGCAATGCGCAGCGGACGTTATTCGTTGACCTTTCATGTGGCCGCCTATTTTCGTTCACTCGGGATGGCGCTGCGCGAGCCGCCGTTTCTGGACGCGGTGGTCATCGATTTCGGCGTGTCCGATCCGGTGCAAAATCATCACGTGCCGCTGCTGGTCTCGCCCTGGAGTTATTCGACCTACCGGGGCAGCTAAAGATGGGCGCCTTCGCGTTGGAATTCTTGAGCATGCTCGGTCGCTGGGTGCACCTCATCACCGGCATCGCTTGGATCGGCGCCTCGTTTTATTTCGTATGGCTGGACAATCATTTGCTTCCCCCGAGCGATGAATCGCTGATCGACCAGGGAGTGAGCGGCGAGCTCTGGGCCGTTCACGGCGGCGGCTTTTACAACGCGCAGAAATACCGAGTGGCGCCGCGCAGGCTGTCCTCCTCCCTGCATTGGTTTTACTGGGAGGCGTATTCCACATTCTTGTCCGGAATTTTCCTGCTGTGTCTCCTGTATTACGCACAAGCGCAGATCTATCTCATCGATCCGCAGGTCTTCGTTCTGTCGAAGCCGGTGGCGATCGCCATCAGCCTGGGATTTCTCGTCGGCGGCTGGCTGCTGTACGACATGCTGTGCCGGACCTCCCTCGCCCGCCACGGCGCTTGGCTCGGCGTGGTGATCGCGGTGCTGCTCAGCGGCGCCGCGTACGCGCTCTGCCACTTGTTCAGCGGCCGCGGTGCGTTCATTCAGTTTGGCGCCATGCTGGGCACCATTATGGTGGCGAACGTTTTCTTCGTCATCATTCCCGGACAACGTGAAATGGTGAGGGCCAAACAGGAGGGCCGCGAGCCGGACCCCCAGGCCGGGATGCGCGGCAAGCTGCGTTCGGTGCACAACACCTATTTCACCTTGCCGGTTTTGTTTACGATGATCAGCAATCACTATGCCATGACCTTCGGCGCGCGCTACAACTGGCTGGTGTTGATCGCCATCTCGGCTGCGGGATTGCTGATACGCGCGTACTTCGTGAGCCGCCACAAACGCCATGAGCGCGGCGGCAAAACATCCCCGTGGGCCGCCGTCGTCGGTCTGCTGATCATCGCGGCGACGGCCGCTGCGCTCGCCCCGAAACCCACGTCGCTGGGCGCGGCGCTCGACACCCCGCAGTCGCAATTCGCCGCGGTTCAACACATAATCGCGACGCGTTGCGCGCCCTGTCACGCCGCGAATCCATCGCAACCCGGCTTTTCGACGGCGCCCAACGGCGTGCTGCTCGATACGTCGGCGAGCCTGCTTAGCAATGCCGCCGTCATCGCGCCGCAAGTCGAGACCCGCGCCATGCCCATCGGCAACATTACCGGCATGACGGAACTCGAGCGCACGCAGCTGCTCGACTGGATACGACGTGGCAAGCCCCACTGACGCTTATCCCCGCGACTTGCGCGGCTACGGACCCCGTGCGCCGCACGCACGTTGGCCCGGCGGCGCGCGCATAGCCGTGCAATTCGTCCTCAATCACGAGGAAGGCGGCGAGAACTGCGTGCTGGACGGCGATCCTGCGTCCGAAACTTTTCTCTCCGAAATCATCGGCGCCACTGCATTCCCCATGCGCCACATGAGCATGGAATCGATGTTCGAATATGGTTCGCGCGCCGGATTGTGGCGCGTGTTGCGCGCCTTCGAGGACAGGCATTTGCCACTGACGGTGTTCGCGGTGGCGCGCGCACTGCAACGCCACCCTGACGCCGTTGCGGCCTACCGAGAATTGGGCCACGAGATAGCCGCGCACGGCCTGCGCTGGATCAGCTATCAACAGATCGACGCAGCCGTCGAACGGGCGCACATCGCGGAAGCGGTGACGATTCTAGCCGGCTTGATCGGCAGCGCGCCGCTGGGCTGGTATACGGGCCGGGACAGCCCAAATACGCGGCGACTGGTGGTGGAACACGGCGGCTTCCTGTACGACTCGGATTCCTATGCCGATGACTTGCCTTACTGGACGAATTTGACCGGCTCCGGCGGCGAACAGCAGCCGCATCTGGTCGTGCCGTACGCCCTCGACAGCAACGATATGCGTTTTGCGGCCCTGCAGGGATTCAATTCCGGCACGCAGTTCTTCGATTACCTCAAGGATAGCTTCGACACGTTGTATAGAGAGGGCGACCCGCTCGGCCTGGACTGCCCCAAGATGCTCTCAGTCGGGCTGCACGCGCGGCTCTGCGGGCGTCCAGGGCGCATCGCGTCGCTGGAGCGTTTCTTGGACTATGTCGGCGCGCACGACAGGGTTTGGGTGTGCCGCCGCGTCGATATCGCCAGGCATTGGATTGCTACGCATCCCTTCGAAAACACGGCGCCATGATTGATCTCGAACGGCTCAATCGCGCCGACACGCCGGAGTTCGTCGCCGCCTTGGCGGCGATTTTCGAGCATTCGCCCTGGGTCGCGCTACGAGTGGCCGCTCTGCGGCCATTCAAGAGCAGCATCGATTTGCACACGGCGATGGCGCAAGCGGTGATGCAGGCGCCGGCGGACTTGCAAACGGCCCTGATACGGGCGCATCCCGAGCTCGCGGGCCGCGCCGCTCAGCGCGGCGAACTGACCGTGGCCTCCACCGGCGAACAAACGGGCGCAGGGCTCGACGCCTGCACCGAAACGCAATTACAGCGCCTTACCGCCCTCAACGCGCAATATCGCAAACGCTTCGACATGCCTTTCATTCTGGCGGTAAAGGGACATACGCCCGACAGTGTGATAGCAGCCCTCAGCGAGCGCGTCGCGCATGACGCAGCCCACGAGCATGGTGTCGCGTTGCAAGAGATCTGCCGAATCGCACGCTTTCGCCTTGCTGAGCTGATCGAGGAACCGTGGGGCGAGACCATCCTCGCTATGCTCGAGGATCTCGCCGCCTTCAGCGAAGCCGATGACGCCCTGACTTGTTCCTATCTCACGCCCGCGCATCGGGCCACCGCCGCACGCATACGCGAGCATATGTTGGCGGCCGGATTGTCCGTGCACACGGATGCCGTCGGCAATGTCGTCGGCGTGCTCCAAGGTTCAGTATCCGGTGCGCGGCGCGTGCTTACCGGGTCGCACTACGATACGGTCATCAACGCCGGAAAATACGATGGCCGTCTCGGCATCCTGCTGCCGATCGTGGTGGCAGGCGCTATGCGACGCACCGGTGTCAGGTTGCCTTTCACGCTCGAGATCATCGCTTTCGCCGAAGAAGAAGGCGTGCGCTTCAAGTCGACTTTCTTGGGCAGCCGTGCGGTCGCAGGCCGCTTCGATTTCGACGCGCTGGACATTGCCGATGCGCAAGGAATCACCCTGCGGCAAGCCCTCGCCGCCGCACATATGGACGTCGCTGCCATTGGCGCCGCGGCGCGCGATCCGGCGCAGGTAGCATGCTTCGTGGAAGTGCACATCGAGCAGGGACCGGTGCTGCTGGATGCCGGACTTGCCGTGGGTGTGGTCAGCAGCATCGCCGGCAGCCGCCGTAGCATCGTCACAGTGAGCGGCTTATCGGGTCATGCGGGCACGGTACCCATGGGACTGCGGCGGGACGCCGCGGCGGCAGCTGCCGAAATGGTGCTCGCCGTGGAACGGCGTTGCAGCGCCGAGCCGGGGCTGGTCGGTACCGTGGGCCGCCTCGAGGTGCCGGCAGGCGCGATCAACGTGATTCCCGGCCGCTGCGAGTTTTCGCTCGACATTCGCTCGGGACAGGACGCGCAGCGCGACGCCGCACACCGGGACATCAGCGCCGAAATCCAGCGCATCGCGCAGCGCCGCGGCGTCGCGGCGGACCAGACCGAGGTGCTCGAAGCGGCCAGCGTACCTTGCAGCGGCGCTATGCAGGACGCGTGGGCGGCAAGCGTGCAACGCGTGACGGCGGGCACGGCGCGGCGACTGCCGAGCGGAGCGGGACACGACGCCATGATGATGGCCAGTCTCACCGACATCGGCATGCTGTTCGTGCGCTGTGGCAACGGCGGCATCAGCCATCATCCGCACGAGACGCTGAGCGGTGCCGATGCCGATGTCGCGGCGCGTGTCTTCGAGGATTTCCTGCTCCATTTCGCGGCAACTGTGCGATGACGCCATTACCGGCGGCGCCTCGCGCCTTTCTCGCCGACGCCCTGCACGCGCCGACGCGCGGACAGATCGAGTACCTGAAGGGCGCGTTGATCGTGGTCGGCGCCGACGGCACCATCGCAGCGATACACGCCGGCGAATCGGCGCAGGCTGCAACGCTCGCTGCCCGCCATCGCGCGGCGGGTACACTGGTAACTTTTCCGCCGCGGCATTATTTATTGCCGGGGCTCGTTGACCTGCACGTGCACGCGCCGCAATGGCCGCAGCTGGGGTTGGCGTTGGACTTGCCCCTCGAGGACTGGTTGCAAACCTGCACCTTTCCGCTCGAAGCCCGCTACGCCGACAGCACTTACGCCGAGACGGTGTACGAGTCGCTGGTCGATTCTCTGCTCGCCAATGGCACGACCACGGCCTTGTACTTCGCCAGCATTCACTTGGCGGCCACCCAAAAGCTGGCGGACATTTGTCTGCGGCGCTCGCAACGTGCGCTCATCGGTCGAGTTGCCATGGACAATCCCGACGAGTGCCCCGATTTCTATCGCGACGCTTCGGCGGCGGCGGCGGAAGCGGACACACGCGCATTCATTCGCTACGTACGCAGCATGAGCGGCAATGACACAGGCTTGATCTTGCCGGTCATCACGCCGCGCTTCATTCCCTCTTGCACGGATGACCTCTTGTCACGGTTGGGCCAGGTGCTACGCGACACCGGCTGTCATGTGCAAACCCACTGCTCGGAGAGCGACTGGGCGCACGCCTTCGTATTGGACCGCTATGGAATCAGCGACACCCGGGCGCTCGAGCGCTTCGGCCTATTGTCCCGGCACACCATTCTCGCGCACGGCAACTTCATCGGCGATGCGGACATCGCGACCATTGTGCAGCACGGATCAGGGATAGCACATTGTCCGCTGTCGAACGTCTATTTCTCCGACGCAGTGTTCCCGCTGCGCCGCATGTTGCAGCGAGGCGTGCATGTGGGGCTGGGCACCGACATCGCCGGCGGAGCGAGTCCATCGATTTTGGAGAACGCGCGCCACGCCGTGATCGCGTCGCGCAGCCTGGAGGCTGGCGTCGATCCCAACTTGAGTCGCACGCAACGCCGCTCACCCGATTCGCGCATCGACGCGCCCACTGCCTTTTGGCTGGCAACCGCGGGGGGCGGCGAGGCGCTCGATTTGCCCATCGGCTTGTTCCGCGTCGGCTATCAATTCGACGCCGTCCTGATCGATGCTGACAGCCGCGACAGCAACTTGAGCGTTGACGCCGGCGCCGCCGGCGAACAAATCCTGCAGAAAATCGTTTATAACGGTGCACGCGCCAATGTTCGCGAGACCTGGGTGGCCAACCGCCTCGTGCATCTCCGCGACACGGCGCCGCGCTAACCGTGGCATCGGCGGCACGTTAATTCGTGTGAGGAGTCTCCGCGCCGGCCGCGGCGGCATAGTTCTGGATCGCGGATCGCCAGCGGCGCTTTTCCTGGTCATCGAGAAACGAGCCCTGTATCGAGTTGCTCGCCAGCAGCGCGAGTTGCGCTCGCGTCAACCCCAGCGCCTGTTGAACCGCCAAATAATTTTCCAATATGTAGCCGCCGAAGTAGGCAGGATCGTCTGAATTCACGGTGACGCAAAGGCCGCGCTCGAACAAACGTTTGAGATTATGTTGCTCCATGCTTTCGAACACTCGCAGCCTGACGTTCGACAGCGGACACATGGTCAGCGGTATCTGTTCGTCGATGAGACGCTGCATCAGCGCTTCGTCTTCTTCGCAGCGCACCCCATGATCGATGCGTACGACGTCGAGCACATCGAGCGCGTCGCGTATGTAGCTCGCCGGTCCCTCCTCGCCCGCATGTGCCACGGCCTGCCATCCTGCGCGCCGGGCCCGTGCAAACACTTCGGCAAATTTCGCCGGCGGATGACCGGACTCGGACGAGTCCAAGCCTACCGCGGCAATGTCGTGTTTGTAGGGCAGCGCCTCTTCGAGGGTGCGCATCGCATCCTCCGCGCTCAAATGCCGCAGAAAGCACATGATGATGCGCGAGGTCATACCCGACTCGCGTTGCGCTTGCAGCAACGCGCCGCGGATGCCCCCCAGGACCATTGCCAGCGGCACCCCGCGAGCCGTGTGCATCTGCGGGTCGAAGAAAATTTCCGCGTGCACCACGCCCTGCGAGTGCGCTTTGCGCAGGTAGGCCTGGGTGAGCAGGTAGAAGTCCTCCTCGTCGCGCAACACATCGGCGTTCGCGTAATAGATGTCGAGGAAGGACTGCAGGCTCGAAAAGCGATACGCGCGGCGCAAGTCCTCGACGCTCGCATGCGGCAATTTCACACCGTGCTTGTCTGCCAGTTGAAACGCCAACTCGGGTTCGAGCGCTCCCTCGATGTGCAAATGCAGTTCCGCTTTCGGCAGTCCCCGGATGTAATTGTCCATGCGACTCCTGGACAGCGATATGCGATGCTGCAAACCTTAGCACAACTGGGCTATGCTCAGCGCATGAGTTCGATACGCATCAGCGCGGCCGGTTATCAGTTTATTGCGGTGCCGAACGATGCGGCGCCGCGCACGGTTGCTGCCTTCGAGAAATTGCTGCCTTACAAGCAGAAAATCATTCATGTGCGCTGGAGCGGCGAGGCCTGCTGGATACCGCTGGGGGATTTCGATCTGAAAACCGGATTCGAAAACCAGACCAGTCACCCGTCGGTGGGAGACATCCTGTTTTATCCCGGCGGCTTCAGCGAGACGGAGATCCTGCTGGCCTACGGCAGTTGTTGCTTTGCCAGCAAGATGGGCCAACTGGCCGGCAACCACTTCCTCACCGTCGTCGAGGGCCGGGATAACCTGCGCCCGCTGGGGGTCGACGTGCTCTGGCACGGGGCCAAGGACATCCTCTTCGAACGGGCCTAAGCGATTTCCAACAAGCCTTCGCGTTGGATGAATTCGATCACTGTGGCCAAACCGTGCCCGGTCTTGAGATTACTGAACACAAACGGCCGATCGCCGCGCATTTTGCGCGCATCGCGATCCATGATCTCGAGCGATGCGCCCACCATTGGCGCAAGATCGATTTTATTGATGATCAGGAGATCCGATTTGGTGATGCCGGGTCCGCCTTTCCGCGGGATCTTGTCCCCGGCCGCGACGTCGATGACGTAGAGCGTTAGGTCCGAAAGTTCTGGGCTGAATGTCGCCGCCAGATTGTCGCCGCCGCTTTCCACGAAGACCAAATCGAGCTTAGGGTGGCGCCGCGTGAGGCGCGACACTGCCTCGAGATTGATGGAGGCATCTTCGCGAATCGCCGTGTGCGGACACCCGCCGGTCTCCACCCCGAGAATTCGATCGGCTGTCAGCGCGTGGTGGTGAACCAGGAATTGTGCGTCCTCTTCGGTATAAATGTCGTTGGTGACGACGGCGATCTCGTAGCGATCGCGCATGGCCTTGCACAACGCCAGGGTCAACGCAGTCTTGCCGGAGCCCACGGGCCCACCGATTCCAACTCGCAGCGGCGACGTACTGACCGTCACCTCACGACCTGAACAGCCGCGAGTATTGCGACTCGTGTTGCGAGGAAAGGATTGCGAGTCCGGGCGCGAAATTCGCACAACGCTCCGGTGGCTGCGCGGCGGCCACTGCGGCGACCGGCCCGGCCAACTGCGCGATTCGCTTACCTAGGTCGAGCAACACCCGCTGACCGGCCGATTGGCCCAGCGGCATGGCCTTCATTGCCGCCAACACCTGATTCTCGGCCCAGTTCCACGCGTAGCCGACCACCGCTTCGGTCGGCTCGATCCGCCAGGCACTCGACGCGGCGCTCCAAACGCACGGCAGGCTTGGTTCGTGCATCGAACGCAGCGCATTCATCATCTCCGCGGGCAGATCCGGCAATACGCAAAGGAGCGCCCGCAACGAGTAGCCCATCTGCACGGCCGCAGCGCGCAGCTCCGCCGACTCACGAGTGGCAAGAAAGTCGTCGTTCAACTCTGCCGCCCGAGCGGCATCGCCGCTCGCCCAGGCGGCGGCCATGGCCAACAGGCACGGAATCTCGAAACCCCTCATACAGTACTCGCAAACATCCGTGATCCAACGCAGTAACGACGCATCGTCGCAAACCACACCCGCCTCTATTGCAGATTCCAGTCCCTGGGAGTGACTATAACCGCCGATCGGCAGCGCCTGGCTGCTGAGCTGCAGGAGTCGCGCCAGAGCGATGCACTTCATGGCGCTGGGAATTCGTGGATTTTCGGCTGCACCAACGGCACTTGGCTGCCGTGCGCGTGGTGACGGCCGTAGGCCCCACCTTCGGGCTCGAACGCCGCGGTTACCGCCTGTACCGCAAGTCCAAGCTTCTCGACCATCTCGCCGAGCACGTGATCATTCAAAAATCGCAGTCGCCCGGACATGACTTGCACCGCGACATGACGATTGCCGAGATGGTAAGCGGCCCTGGCAATGAGCAACGGATCGGCGCTGCACGCCTCGAGGAGCGACTCCTCGGCCGCAATGACTTCCACTTCGCGGCCCTCCTGCGTGACGACCCGATCTCCGCCGTGCAATACGCGGCCGCGCTCGAGCACCAGAGCGGCGCGCTCACCGTCATCGAGCGTGAGTAGCAAGCGGCTCTTGCTGCGCGCCTCGAAGGTCAAACGTACGGTAGCGCGATTCATATCTAGAACAAGAAATAGCGTTGCGTCATGGGCAGGCTCGAGGCCGGCTGGCACGTCAGCAATTCGCCGTCGGCGCGGACTTCATAGGTTTCGCTGTCGACATCGATGCGCGGCTGCGCGTCATTGTGAATCATGTCCGATTTACGTAGCTTGCGGGTGTCGCGTACCGCGAGCACGCTTTTGTGTAAATTCAGTTTACGGAATTCCGCGTCCTCGAGTGCGGCGCCGGAGACGAAGGTTACGGCCGACTTCTCGAGCGCACGCCCGAAAGCGGCGAACATGGGCCGATAGTGCACCGGCTGCGGTGTCGGAATGGATGCATTCGGATCGCCCATGGGTGCCGCGGCGATCATCCCGCCCTTGAGGATCAGACTCGGCTTGACGCCGAAGAACGCGGGCCGCCACAAAACCAGATCCGCTAATTTTCCCGCCTCCACCGAACCTACGTAGCGCGCGATGCCGTGAGTGATGGCCGGATTGATGGTGTATTTTGCGACATAGCGCTTGACCCGGAAATTATCGTTGCCCGCCGGGTCGTCGCGCAAACTGCCGCGCTGCTCGCGCATCTTGTGCGCGGTTTGCCAGGTGCGAATGATGACCTCACCCACACGCCCCATCGCCTGCGAGTCGGAAGACATCATGGAGAACGCACCAATGTCGTGCAGGATATCCTCGGCCGCAATGGTCTCGCGGCGGATGCGCGATTCCGCGAAGGCAATGTCCTCTGCAATGGCCGGATCCAAGTGATGGCACACCATGAGCATGTCCAAGTGCTCATCGATGGTGTTGACGGTATAAGGCCGCGTCGGATTGGTGGAGCTCGGCAGGATGTTGCCGTGCGCCGCTGCCTTGATGATGTCGGGCGCATGCCCGCCGCCCGCCCCTTCGGTATGGTAGGTATGGATTGTGCGCCCGGCGATGGCGGCGAGAGTCGCCTCCAGATAGCCGGACTCGTTCAAGGTGTCGGTATGAATCGCCACCTGCACATCCATCTCGTCGGCAACCCTCAAGCAGTTGTCGATGGCGGCCGGCGTTGTTCCCCAATCCTCATGCAGCTTCAGCCCCAAGGCGCCCGCGCGAATTTGTTCGCGGGCCGGCTCCGCCTCGCTGACATTGCCCTTGCCCAGAAACCCCAGATTCATCGGAAAGCCTTCCGCCGCCAGCAGCATGCTGTGGATGTGCCAGGGCCCGGGAGTGCAGCTGGTGGCGCTCGTGCCGGCCGCGGGACCGGTACCGCCGCCGATCATCGTCGTCACGCCGGAGGTGAGCGCCTCCTCGATCTGCTGCGGACAGATGAAATGGATATGCGTGTCGATACCACCGGCGGTCAATATTAGTCCTTCGCCGGCGATGATTTCGGTGGCCGCGCCGATGGCTATGGTTACCTGCGACTGGATGTCGGGGTTACCAGCTTTGCCGATGCCCCAGATCTTGCCGTCCTTGATCGCAACATCGGCTTTGACGATGCCCCAGTGATCGACGATCAAAGCATTCGTGATGACCGTATCGGCGACCGTGGCGCTGAGCGCCTGGCCTTGGCCCATGCCGTCCCTGATCACCTTGCCGCCGCCGAACTTTACTTCCTCGCCGTACAGCGTGAAATCCTTTTCCACTTCGATCATGAGCGCGGTGTCGGCGAGGCGCACGCGGTCGCCGACGGTGGGTCCGAACATTTCCGCGTAAGCCCGGCGCGAGATTTTCACCGCCATTTCAGAGGTCTCCCATGACTTTTCCCTGAAATCCAAACACGCGTTTCAGTCCGCCGTACTCGACCAAATGCACGGTGCGGCCCTGCCCCGGCTCGAAGCGCACCGCCGTGCCTGCAGCGATGTTCAAGCGATAACCACGGGTAGCCTCCCGATCGAAGCGCAGACTCGAGTTGGTCTCATAGAAATGATAATGCGACCCGACCTGAATCGGCCGATCGCCGCTGTTCTCGACATGTACCTCGCGCGTCGCTCGCCCCGCATTGATCTCGATCTCACCCGCCGCCGTCTGCACTTCGCCTGGAATCATGGTGCCCCCGTTATGGAATCGGTTGATGCACGGTGACAAGCTTCGTGCCGTCAGGAAAAGTCGCTTCGACCTGAATTTCCGGAATCATCTCGGCGATGCCCTCCATCACCTCGGCGCGGGTGATGATGGTACTACCGTAGCTCATGAGCTGCGCAACACTCTGACCGTCGCGTGCACCCTCCAAGATCGCGGCGCTGATCAATGCCACCGTTTCCGGATAATTGAGTTTCAAGCCGCGTGCGCGCCGGCGTTCCGCCAACAGCGCGGCGGTGAAGATCAGGAGCTTGTCTTTTTCACGTGGCGTCAGTTCCATACATCACTCCGCTTGCATCAGCACGCCCACAGCCGCGGCGCTGTTGCGGTTGCGCCTAGCAGCGCCGGCCGCAATAACTTCCAAATCGCCGCAAACCAGTCGAAGGCATCCTGCGAGGAGTGTCCGAGATAGCGCGCCAGAAATATACCGGGCAACCTGGTTACTCCGCTGCGCGCATCGCCTTGGCGGTGCGGTGCGGCGCGGCACGCGGCCAGCAATAGAGAGTCGACATCCGATCCCGCGCATATCAGCGTCCCGCTTACACTATAGCCCGCAAGTCCAACCGCCGATGCGGCAAAGCCGCTGCCTGCGCTGATGTTGGCGCGCTCGCGCCACAGCGGCTGCCGCGACCGCGAGATGCTCGTGCGCAACTGCAATTCTCCGCGGCGCCACTTCTCACCCGATGCGCGCCTGCCAAAACACAGAATCTCCCAGCCGAGAAAATGCGCCGACGGTGCCAGATCGACATCGAGATTCATACAAACCCGCGAGGCATCGAAAAGGATGTTCTCGCGCGGCAGCCATTCCAAGACGCTGCCGGCAGCGACGGAAAACCGCAGCTGCTGTCGCGCCTCACCGCTCGGGCAACGGTACCATTTGGTGGCCCCGGGTGTGGTTAGGCACACGTGCGAATCGCAATCCAAGCGGGCCGACACCGTCAGAGAGTCGCCCGCCGCGATTCCTCCGGGTGGATGCAGCACGGTGACGTGGCAGACGCGCGGGCCTTCCGGATAGAGAGCTTTTTGAACCTGCAGAGGTCCCTGATGCGCTTTGCTTGTCAAGCCGGTGCGCCCCGCAGCATGCGCGAACGACAAGTCCAAATTGGCATGCCAATGCGACTCCACTGGGTCAGCGATAGTCAGCGTGGCTCCAAGTGTCGTCGCGTTGGCACAATAACAGCACTGTAAGACACTCACGCGCTCTTGCCAACGGCGCCGTGTGTGCGCTGTCGAGAGTCATTTGTGTGATAGGCATCCATTTTCCCCTGTCATCCGCTGTCCTCCAGGCGCGTTGCTGGTAACAATGAACCGGGTGAAAGACATGCAGTACTCCCGCAATCGGCAGATGTGGTGGTTGTTGTGCACCAAACTTGTGATCTTGGTGGGTACCCTCTCCGCATCCCGTACGAGTCATGCCGACGCACTATCGGCGGTTCAGCTGCTTCGAGAGGGCGGATGCGGCGGGACGCTGCCGGCTGCTCAACCGCTCCATCGCAGTGCGCTGTTGGATCACGCTGCCCGAGATTGGGGGCCCGGCGGACTGGCGCCCGATGCGGCTGCCGAGCGCAGCGGCTACAAAGTGCGAATCATCGCCGGATTGCATATCAGCGGCCCGGAATCATCGGCCCTCCAGGCGCTGCGCCGATCCAGCTGCCGCGCCATTTCTGATCAGGGTCTGCAGGACATCGGCGTCTACCAGCGTGGCCCGGACACCTGGCTGCTGCTGGCCTCGGCCTACACGACGCCCAGCCGCACCGAGGCGTCGCTGTTGTCGGCACGCGTGCTGGATCTCGTCAATGAAGTTCGCGCGCGCGGCACCCGTTGCGGCGAGCGCGTGTTCGCACCGGTTCCGCCCGTCAAGCCTTCCGCCACGCTCGCCGGTGTCGCCCTCGGCCATGCCAGCGACATGGCCCAGCATGATTATTTCGAGCATGAAGACTTAAGGGGCCATACGCCGGCTGATCGCGTGCGCGCGGTCGGCTATCGAGAAAAACTGGTCGGTGAAAACATTGCCTACGGTCCGCAGTCGGCCGACGAGGTGGTGCGCGGCTGGCTCGACAGTCCTGGTCACTGCGAAAACATCATGGACCCTCGCTTCGCGGAAATGGGCGTGGCCTTCGCTGCGGGACAGGCATCAAAGCGGGGACTGTACTGGGTACAGCTGCTGGCCACGCCGCAAGTCTAGTCACTTCAAATTGAGCCGCTCCATCCACTGCGCCAATTCGCGTTCGTTCTCGTTGCCGCCCGCATAGGATTCGCGAATGGCGGCGTGCGATTCAGGCCGATGCTGATTGAGCTTCAGCTTGCACTGAATCTCGGTGACAATCAGCTCGAACCCCACGATCCCGGCCAGCATGGTGGTCACGTAGTGTTCATCCAATGAGCGCCACTGCCGCAGATACTCCGGATCGTAGTCCTCGATCAGTTTCACCAGCATGCCATCGGTCGCCTCATGCCCCTCGATGAGCCGCACAGTCGCGCGGCATTGCACCGCCAGATAGTTCCATGTCGGTACCCGCTTCGAATCGGGGTACACGCGCGGTGACATGTATGCATGCGGGCCGAGAAAACTGACGACGGCAGCGCCCCGATCGCGCAAATAGCGCCAGTGCGGATTCGCCTTGGCCACGTGCCCAAACAGCACGAGCTGCGGCGCCGGCGGCTCCGCCGTGATCGTCTCGACATGCAACGGCAGGTAGGAGATGTACGGCCAGCCCTCATCGTCGTTGGCAATCAACGTCGCAAAGGAATGCGCCTTCATCAGATCGATGGCGTCGCTAAGATCTTGGCTCTTGAATTGAGTAGGTACGTACACGAAACTTGCAAACGGCGCTAACCGACTGCGCCCGCCACCGCGCATGACGAATCCATCATCAGTTCTCCGGTCGCCCCCGTGCCGGTCAGCAAAATGAACCCAGCGCCGCTCTTGAATTGCATGCCGGCGACCACGATCGTGTAGTCGCCGAGGTGATGACGCGCCTCAGGGCTCAATTTCGCCACCAGCTCGAAAGGACTGGCACCGTCGAGGTTGACCGCCTCGATGCGCAACGCCTGATAGGTAGACCCGGTGACACTGATCGGCGACCATGCCTCGCCGACCTGTTCGGCGGCGGCGCGCAGGGATTCGACCACATCTTGCCGCAAACAGTCGATGTGTATGTGGAATTGATCCTGGGTGCGTGAATGCACGTTGTTCACCGCCAGCCCGATGGCCGTGCGTGCGACGGGATGCCCGACGTACTTCGTGATCACGTCGCGGGCACGCCATGCCTCCGCGAAATAATTCGGCAGATCCGGATCAAGCAGCTCATCGCTCTCCACTCCACGCATCGTCTGCGTCGGAATCAACAGGTAATGCGCCGCGCCTTTGCGGTCCGCTACAATTGCATATCCGGAACTATCGGTTCTTGCATCGGCGAGAAACACGCGCTCGCAGGGCAGCGGGTTTTGATGCTGCGTCCAGTTCAAGACGCATTGGTTTTGCACGATTTGGCGCAGCGCGTCCCGGCCGGGATCGTTCGGATCGTCGGATTTGCCGGACTTCTGTGACGAGCCGTGAGGCGCGCCGATGCTTGTTGACGCGAGCGCCGCCGTCATGGCGGCGACTGCCAAAGCCGTTCGTATTCTCGTAGTCACAAGATCCCGTTTGATTTCAACAGCGTATTCGGGGCGCCAGCAATCATTTTATCAGGAATCCGCAGCCTACCGGTCCAACTCCTCGTAATGGCGAAAGATGCCGTCCGTGTTGAAGGCGATGCGCCGCGGCGAGGCCAGGTAGGCCGCGATTCGCGGCCTTTCCTGAATCCGCGCGTGTAGGGAATACAGTTTGCGGTAGCGGCGCGCCACGCTGCTCATGGCACGCGGAAAGGCGTAGCGTAAACCAGCCACGATCTGGAACAGCGACAAATCCACGTACGTCAGCTTGGCACCCACCGCGTAGCGATCTCCGCGCGGGTTGCGTGCCAGGACAGTTTCGAAATAGCCAAGAAATTTCGGCACGCGATTATCGAGAAAATCTGAGCTGCGCCGTCGTGCCTCCTTCTTTTGATCGCGGTAATACAGACTGGAGGCGATCGGGTGATGGGCATCATGCACCTCCGCGACGAAATCCGTGACCGTGAGCTGCAGTCCCTGTAGCCAATACCGGACCCCCTCGTCTTTGGGAGCAAGTCCGTGACGGCTGCCGAGAAACTGCAGAATGTTGGCTGTTTGGCTGATGAGCAGCCGGCCGGCTTTGAGAATGGGTGGGGCGAGCGGAGGTTTGCAAGTTTTGCGTTCCCCCATTACCCCCATGAGCGCTCCGATGCCGGCACCCTTACCCGACTCGCGCGCGACATCCTCATAGGCCGCGCCGGCCTCCTCCAAGGCCAACCGTACGAATTCGCCGCGTCCCTGAATGGTAGGCCAGTAGTAAAACTGATAAATCATCTGGAACTCCTGCATCGCTTGGTCGGACAAATTGCTATCCTAGACGCTGCGATGCGTCAATCCAATTATCTATCGACATGCATTTAACCCCGCGGCAATCGGTACAATGAGCCTGCCAGTGTCAGAAAAGGACTCCAAATGAGCGCGACGCAACCCATCGGGGTCGATTCACCTCGCGGGACCGGCGAAAACGCAGTCAAGCGGGAGCTCGATGCGCTGGCCAACGGGGAAATCGATCACGTCACCTTCTTGAACGCCATGAAGGAAAGATTTCGCTTCGAGCCCGACGAGAACTGGGACATTCTGTCGTTGCTGGATCAGTACTACCGGCGCGGCAAGATTCCGCTCGATGCATTTCGTGCAATTAAGAACGGTTTTGCGGAACATATTTTGGGCCCGCAAGTAGCCATGCCGACTCTTCAAAAGGCGGCTGCACCGACACGCCCGCCGCCGCCGGCCGCGCCAAGCGCCACGGCCATGCCAGCGGCGTCCCCCGCTGCGCGCGCTCCGTACACTCCGGCCGCCGCAACTACGCAGTCTGCGCCCGCTCCTGCCGCGCCCGCTCCTGCCGCTCCTGCCGCGCCCGCTCCTGCCGCACCGGCTCCCACTAGAGCAGCCTCGGTCGCGCCGCCAACATTCACGGGGAATCCTACGTTCACCGGATCTTCCTCGCCCTCGCAGGCCTCCGTAGCCGCGACCAATGCAAACACCGCGCAGGTGCCGGAAGTTGGCATAGGCGACGTGCTCCGGGAGCGCTATCGCGTCGAGGCCATATTGGCTCGGGCCGGCTCAGGCAGCGTATTCGAGGCCAGCGACGCGTATCGGCTGAACCTTCCGCTGTCTGGCAAGCGGCTCGCCGTCAAAGTACCGCGCACGCCCGACCCGCGTGGCAATTTCCTCAGTCAATTACGACACGAGTTTCATTCTCTGCAACAACTGTCGCATCCGAACATCGTGCGCGCCTATAACTTCGATCGTGATGGCGCCCTGTCTTTTTTCACGATGGAATTGCTCAACGGTGTGCATCTCACCCAGATTTTGCAGAGGACGAGTTCTCATAAGCTGCCGCGCCAGCACGCATTGACAATAATCCGGGACATTGGCTCAGCGGTTGTCTACGCGCATTCTCGCGGCGTGGTACACGGAGACATCAATCCTCAGAATGTCTTCATCACCATGGCCGGCGAGGTTCGCCTGCTCGGCTTTGGCGCGGCACATAAATTGTCCGCCGGTGCGCCGACGCCCGATTTCGAGCGCGCCAGCGCCGCGTCCGACACGCATCGATTTGCAAGCTGTGAGGTGTTAGAGGGCGATCGCCCCGACGCTCAGGACGACATCTACTCGTTGAGCTGCGTTGCCTATTTGCTGCTCAAGGGCAAGCATCCGTACGCGGACACCACCTCCATTGAAGCGCGCGCCAGCCATTTACGGCCGCGACGGCCCGCGGGGCTCAGCTACAAACAATGGCGCATGCTGCGCGCAGGACTGCGTACCGACTCGACGAAGCGGCCGGCAAGCGCGCGCGAGTGGTTGGATGCGATGGAACTCGGTGGCGCAGCGGAGGTCGTGCCGGCAGCCAACGAGTTGATCGAAGCACATGCCGACAAACCGCGCCGATTACAACCCCTCGCTGCAGCGGTCGTAATCGCTGCGCTGATCGGGGTTGGTTACTGGTACAGCATCAGCAACCATACCTCCACCTTCCCGCCTTTGGCCAGCGCGCCCGCCAACGCAGACCTGGCCCCGCCTCCGAGTGTTCTGCCCACCCTGTCGACGCCACCTGCCACGGTGCCGCCGCCTGCCACGGTGC
>Ga0182030_10003115_pt1 | contig 35367 bp, 41 predicted proteins | sample 812S3MmetaG_FD_121299 | JGI IMG/M metagenome (GOLD analysis project Ga0182030, IMG submission 121299) | Permafrost microbial communities from Stordalen Mire, Sweden - 812S3M metaG (Illumina Assembly) | ecosystem: Environmental > Terrestrial > Soil > Wetlands > Permafrost | place: Sweden...
TAAAACTTTACCACTAAGTTTAGCTTTGTCCAGATTTTTTGTGCACCCTTCAGGATTCGAACCTGAGACCTCACCCGTGTGAAGGGTGCGCTCTAACCAACTGAGCTAAGGGTGCGTACGCATCATCCCCATTTCTGAATCCCGACGATTCTGTCGGGATCCCGACTCATACGTCGGGACTAAGGGTGCGATACTATACAGATTGCAATATATCGATATTTTAGTAAAGTAATAAGGCAAGGGCCCTTAGCTCATTTGGTAGAGCGCCTCATTTGCAATGAGGAGGTGACCGGTTCGATCCCGGTAGGGTCCACAACATACAGAAGGCCTGCCCTGCGGCAGGCTTTCTGATTTTGTGGACAGCGGAGCGATGTTTTGCACTTGCAAAACCGCGAGCTAAGACTATGAGCGACTTTGCTGACGAGCAAAGTCGACTCGGAGTCACAGAGTGTTACCAAGTGTATTGCATTTTTCTGAGGGGGATTTATTATGAAGACGGACAGGGCAAGACAGCGACCTCTCCGCAAGGGGTTAAACCGATCCAACGGAGGCGCCTAAATAACTCTGTCCACTACCCTTCGCCTCGACAATTGTCGGGGCTTTTTATTTACCTATCGCGTCTATTTTTGCCGCGAGGATAAAATCGTTTATGGAGAGGCCTTTTATGGCGTGCGTTGAAAGGTCTACTTTTATTTTGCCGTAGCTCACTGCCAAGTCGGGATGGTGCCCTTCCTGCTCGGCTATTGCCGCAATTTTATTTACAAACACCATCGTCGCTTTAAAGTCGGCAAATGTATAGCTCTTGTTAATGGAGAGCGCGTCGTTGGCAAGCGTCCACCCCTCAAGCCTCTCCAACAACGCCTTTGCATCGGCAGGCACGATAGGCGCCGTGCCGCCCTCGCACGGGACGCACTTTTGTTCGGTAAGCGGAGTGTCCATATTTTTTATAGTGTCTCTTCTTTAGGTTTGAGTGCGAGCGTCAGCACGTGGTCGACAAACTGCGAAAGCGAGGTGCCTCCCGCTTTGAGTGCTTTGGGCAGGAGCGACTCGCCGGTGAGCCCTACCGCCGGCGCGCTGTTTACCTCAAGAAAATAAATGCCGCGCTTGCCGACAATAAAATCGGAGCGCGAATAATGCAAGAGGCCGAGCCCTTCGTGCACTTTTTTTGCAATAGCAATGAGCTGGTCTTTTTCGTCGCGGCTAAAGTTGCCCGGCACGCGCTCGATTGTCTCGCCGCCATATTTTGCGTCGTACGAAAAAAATCCGTGGCCTTCGGGCGGGACTATCTCAACCGGCATCAATGCATAAAGCTTTTCGTTTCTAAAATTGTCGATGACGCCCACGGTGGCCTCTTTGCCGGAGATATACTCCTCAATCAATATGCGCGGCCCGACAGCGCGTGCACGCTCAATGCCGCTGCGGAGCGCATGGAAGCTGTCGGCAATGGTAACCCCCACCGACGAGCCGGCCGCAATTGGCTTGACCACCGCCGGGTGAGGAAACGAGCGAAAGATGTTTTGCGCTGTTTTATCGATATCAGAAATTTTTTGTGCATCAATAACTATCCCGTGTGCTGTTTTAACGCCAAATGCCGCCACGGCATCTTTAGTGCGCTGTTTGTCAAACACAAGCTTCGACACCGCAGCGTTGGAGCCGGTATAAGGGATACTAAAGGCGTCGAGTATCTCATGCAGGCGCCCGTCCTCGCCATACTCGCCATGTATGACGTTAAACACCACATCTACATCGCGCAAAGCGCGCTCCGGCAACACCGGCACGCCGTGCAGATGCCATTGTCCGTCGCGCGCAATAAAAAGATCGCGCGGCTCGTATTTTTCCTGGTCAAGCACAGAGAGCACGGAGGCTCCGCTCTTAAGCGACACCTCATACTCGCTGCTTGGCCCGCCACGCAAAACTCCAACCACGATGCGCATACAAACATTATAACCCCATTTCTTTGCTGCGAAGTTTCCGATGATAGCCAATCGCAAAGCGATGCGCCTCGGCGTTGGCCAGCAAGATGTCATGCTCGCGGCCCGTAATGAGCGCACGCTCGCCTTGTATCGCGCGCGGGCGGTGCTTTTCGTCTTTGGTAACCGCTACCACGGGGATGCGGACGCCATACTCATCCAACACTTTTTGCGCCGCGTTAATTTGCGCCACAGATCCGTCAACCACAATTATGCGAGGGTTAGGCCACTCCTCGTGCCCCAAACGCCGCGAGAGTATCTCGCGCAAGGCTCCGGCATCATCGCCCGCCTTGGCAGTTTTGATTTTAAATTTGCGGTATTCGTTTTTGAGCGCTGCGCCGTTTTCGACAACGGTCATCACGCCCACCATCGCGCTGCCGGCTAAATGCGCCGCGTCATAGGCCTCAATGCGCGTCCCGTGTATTGCCCCGAGCGAAGCCGAAGGGCTACGATATTCATCTTTTATGAGAGAAACATCTTGTATATGTTGGAGCGCAAATAGTTGGCTGCGCAGCTTGGCCGCCTCCTCAAACCGCTCGGCTTTTGCAAGCGTCTTCATGTCGCGCTCGAGCGAGCTTTTCAGCTCGCTCTTTTTGCCCTGGAAGAGCATCACGATGCGGCGCACTATTTTGCGATACTCGGTTTTATTGATAGCACCCGAGCATACGCCGGGACAAAGCCCGAGCGCAGCATTAAAACAAGGCTTGCACCGTTTGAGCAAGGTTTCGCCTTGCTCAGCACATGGATTGCAGGTGTCTCTGAAGGGAAATATTTTTCGGATAATTTTTAAAGCCTCTTTGAGTTGCATACCATGAGGAAAAGGACCAAAGACGTTCGCAGGCGTAGGAAAAGTTCGTGGCTGCGAGTGCGCAAGAAAAGTCTGCGTCTGCTCACCTTGGCAGCTCGCAGCGTGAGCTGCCACAGACTTTTCTTGCGCCAGCTCCTTCCCTCTTACTAAAAGTATCCTTGGGAAATCCTCTTTGGTGACAACCACATAGTTCCAACTTTTATCGTCTTTTAAATCGGTGTTGTGTTTAGGTTTGTGACGCTTAATTAAATTTGCCTCGAGTATCAACGCCTCCAAGACCGAGTCAGTCGCACACCAGTCAATACTGCGCGCTTTTGCAACCATGTCGACAATGAGCGGCCCGCGCGAGCGGTACAAGTCGGATGCAAAATAGCTGCGCACGCGGCTGCGCAAACTTGTGGCTTTGCCGATGTACAAGATTTTTTTACGCGCATCCAAGCCTCCTCCGCCTGGCTTCGGACGGCCAAGAAAAAAGTACACTCCGGGTGAGTCGGGCATCTTACTCATCCGTTTTTTAAATTGCTCGAGCGTCATGTTGACACAATACTATCATAATGCTATAAAAAATGCAGCATCGGTACAAAATGGCGTAGATTTAGGAGGAACAGCCATGAGCCGCAGAAAAGATTTAGACGAAATACTCGGCCTCATACCTACCCAAAGAGAACCCACCAGCGAGCAGTTGAGACAGATACGCAGGAAATTCTCAACTGAGTATTCTGCACGCGAATTGCGCATCTTGCGGCAGAAGCTGCGCAGTCCCATTCCTGTGGCTCGCGCCGCCTAGCGGCAAACTCAAGTGCCGGACATTCGTCCGGCATTTTTATATCCCGTTAAGCACGCGCTTGAGATATTTGCCGGTGTGCGAGTGTTTGTTGTTGGCCACCTCTTCCGGTGTGCCTTTGGCCACCAAGTTGCCGCCGCCTCCGCCGCCCTCGGGGCCAAAGTCCAAGACATAGTCGGCATTTTTTATAATGTCCATGTTGTGCTCGATAAGCACCACCGTGTTTCCCGCCGAGACAAGCCTATTTAAGATATCAATCAATTTTTGCACGTCCTCATAATGCAAACCCACGGTCGGCTCGTCGAGCAAATAGATTGTCTTTTGCAAATGCGGGCGGTAGAGCTCGGCCGATATTTTGACGCGCTGCGCCTCGCCGCCCGAGAGTGTTGTGGCGCTTTGGCCAAGCTGCAAGTAGCCAAGCCCCACCTCCTCGAGCGTTTTGAGGCGGTCGTATACGGCCGGAATGTCCTCAAAAAACTTGAGCGCCTCCTCAACCGTCATCGAGAGCACCTCAAAAATATTTTTCTTTTTATATTTAACTTCAAGCGTTTCCTTCATAAACCGCTTGCCGTTGCACACGTCGCAGGTGACATACACCGTGGGCAAAAAGTGCATCTCAACCGCAATGGTGCCGTTGCCTTCGCATGCTTCGCATCGGCCGCCGCCGCGCGCCTGCGGCACGTTAAACGAAAAGCGCGAAGCCTTCCATCCGCGTGCGCGCGCCTCTATACTCTCGGCAAAAAGCTCGCGGATAAAAGTAAATGAGCCGGTATAGGTGGCCGGGTTGGAGCGCGGCGTGCGGCCGATGGCGCTTTGGTCGATTAGAATGGCGCGATTTAAATGCTCGGTGCCGGTAAAGCTCGCGGCGTTAAATGTTTTATTGCTGCGATATTTTTTGTCAAAGCGCGCGCGCAGATTTTCGTACAAAATTTGGTACAAAAAGGTCGACTTGCCCGAGCCCGAGACTCCCGTGATGGCTGTGAGCCGCCCGAGCGGCACCTCGGCCGAGAGATTGTGTATGTTAAACGCATTGCCGCCTTTGATTTCAATCACACCCTTGTCTTTTTCTCTCCTTGTCTCCGGCACCAGTATTGCCTTTTCGCCCCGCAGATACGCCAGTGTGACCGAGCCGCTGTCATTTTTTTTAGCGGTCAGCAATTTTTCCAACTCGTCGGCTACCACAATGTGGCCGCCATGCACGCCTGCACCCGGCCCGATATCGACGAGATAATCGCCTGCGTAAATAGTATCTTCGTCGTGCTCAACCACAATGATGGTGTTGCCCAAGTCGCGTAAATTGACGAGTGTTTTTATCAAACGCTCATTGTCGCGTTGATGGAGGCCAATAGTCGGCTCATCGAGCACGTAGAGCGCACCCACGAGCCCCGAGCCGAGCTGGGAGGCCAAGCGGATGCGCTGCGCCTCGCCGCCGGAGAGCGTATTGGCGCGGCGCTCAAGCGTGAGATAGTCGAGCCCCACGTCGAGCATAAACTTGAGCCGCGCGCATATTTCTTTTACCACTGTTTTAGAAATCTCCTGGTCTTTTTTAGAAAGATCGAGCTCCATAAAAAAGTCGTACGCACCTTTGATAGAGAGGCTCGTAATCTCTACAATATTTTTCCGATCCTTCTCGTTTAAAAACACATTGAGCGCCTCGGGCCGCAGGCGCATGCCATGACACACCGGGCATGGTTCGTCGCTAAAAAAGTGTTTAGTACCAAGGCCGTTGCAGGCCGGGCACGCGCCATACGGCGAGTTAAACGAAAAGAGGCGCGGCTCCACCTCGGGGAACGAAAACCCGTCGTATGCGCACATAAACTTTGCCGAAACCAGCCGCGTGCCGGTGGCATCCTCTACCTCCACGAGCCCGTCGCTCTCGGCAAGCGCGCGCTCCACGGCCTCGGAAAGCCGCTCGTATGCGGCAGCGTGCTGAGAATTATCAGCTCCGCGCATGCTACTTATATTTTTTTGTGCAGGCACAAAAGCACTCACCAATATCTCGTCGACCAGTGCCGAGATACTGTGCTTTTTGTGCTTGGCTAAAATAATTTGCTCGCGCAAGCTCACCGTTTTGCCGTCTATTTTTGCTTTTTCAAAACCTTTGCCGAGGAGGTCATACAAAAGCTGGTAGTACTCGCCTTTGCGGCCCACAACCACCGGCGTAAAAATCTTAACCGTGTCGTCGTTGATTTCTACCCCCATCACGGTGCGAGTCTTTTTCCCTGCACTTCGAAGTCTGGAGGACGTAGTAGTGTCAACAATGCTCGCAATAATCTCCTCGTTGCTATGCTTGCGTATCTCGCGGCCGCATATCAAACAGTGCGGTTTACCCACGCGTGCATAGAGGATGCGCAGGTAGTCGTAGATTTCGGTAATCGTTGCCACCGTTGAGCGCGGATTGTTGGAGCGCGACTTTTGGTCGATGGAGATTGCAGGGCTCAAGCCGGTGATTTCCTCAACATCGGGCTTTTGCATCTGACGCAAAAATTGCCGCGCATAGGCCGATAGGCTCTCGATATAGCGGCGCTGCCCTTCGGCAAAAATAGTGTCGAAGGCAAGCGAAGACTTCCCCGAGCCTGAGAGCCCGGTAAAAATAATCATTTTATTGCGCGGAATGCTCAAAGAAATGTTTTTGAGATTGTGCGTCTTCGCGCCTTTGATAGTGATGTGATCTTCCATATGTTGTTTACCTTAGCCTTTTTCTGCAATGCGCGGTACACAAATTTCTGTGGACAAACGCCATAATAGCCCCGAGGATTGTCCTAGGGGTTATCTATGTCATTGCAGTATAGCACAAACACCTATTTTTTTCTCGCAGTTCGTCTCTTTTTAACAGAAGCCCCGCCGCCCATGAGGGCTTGGATTTCGTCTCTTAGGATGGCTGCAGTTTCGAAGTCCAGATTTTTAACCGCCTCGGCCATCTCTCTCTTTTTTTGCGCAATAAAGCTACGCGGATTCTTTTTATATTCATCACGTTCTATATCCATCAACTCGTTTACCGCTTTGCCGTGCTCGGTGCGTAGCTCATCGGTAATGTCCCGTATTGCTTTGTGGATTGAAACCGGCGTGATGTGATGCTCTGTGTTGTATGCAAGCTGCACCGCGCGGCGGCGGTTGGTCTCGCCTATCGCTTTTTTGAGCGACTCTGTTTCTTGGTCGGCATAGAGTATCACGCGGCCCTCAATATTGCGCGCGGCGCGGCCGATGGTTTGTATCAGCGATGTCTCGGAGCGCAAAAATCCTTCTTTGTCGGCGTCGAGTATCGCCACCAGTTGCACCTCGGGCAGGTCGAGGCCTTCGCGCAAGAGGTTGACACCCACGAGCACGTCATACAAACCTTTGCGCAGGTCGGTGAGCGTTGTGATGCGGTCCAACGTTTCGACGTCGCTGTGCAGATAGGCCGCTTTAATATCTCGCTCTTTTAAGTAGTCGGCCAAATCCTCGGCCATTTTTTTGGTGAGCGTCGTGACCATCACACGCCCGCCGTTTTTTATCACCTTCTCGGCCTCGTTTAAAAAGTCTTGCACTTGGCCAGGAAAAGGAAGATTTTGTGAGCGCTGCGAGCTGCCAAGGGGAGCAAAATCTTCCTTTTCCTGGCCTTTAGAATGCACTGAAGAAACCTGCTGATACTCACCTTGGCAGCTCGCAGCGTGAGTCTCATCAAGTTTCTTCAGTGCGCCTCCAGTGACCGGCCGCACAATAATTTCCGGGTCAATCAAGCCGGTGGGCCGGATGATTTGCTCGACCACTTTGGTGGAATGCGCTTTCTCATACGCGCCCGGCGTGGCACTCGTATAAATGGTCTGCCCCACATTTTTTTCGAACTCATCAAACATGAGCGGACGATTGTCGACCGCCGACGGCAAACGAAATCCGAAGTCGACTAAATTTTCTTTACGCGCCCGATCGCCCGCATACATGCCGCCAAGCTGCGGCACCGTGACATGGCTCTCGTCGATGATGGTCAAAAAGTCGGGCGTGCCGTCGGCCTTGTGGGGAAAGTAGTCGAGCAACGTAAACGGCGGCTGCCCCGCCTTGCGGCCGTCAAAGTGGCGCGAGTAATTTTCTATCCCGTTGCAATAGCCTATCTCGCGTATCATCGCGAGGTCGTAGGTGGTGCGGCGTTTGAGGCGCTCGGCCTCAAGCAACTTTCCGGCGCGCTCAAACTTTTTTAACTGTTCTTTAAGCTCAAATTTGATTTCTTCAATGGCTCGCGCGCGCTCATCCTCGGGCGTCACATAATGTTTTGCAGGGAAGAGAAACAACGACGCCTTTGGCTCGAGCTCGGCGCGCGTTATCGCATCTATGACGCGTACTTTTTCTATAAAATCTCCATTGAATTCCACACGATAGAGCACGCGCTCGCCGGTGGGCATAATCTCAATGCTATTGCCGAGCGGCCGGAATGTCCCGGGCGTTACGTCGGCGTTGGTGCGCGTAAAATATACACCCACAAGCTCGCGGATGAGCTCGGCGCGATTTTTTTTGACCCCTGCGGCAAGCTCGAGATGCACTTTGCGATATTGCTCGGGCGAGCCCAAACCATAAATGCACGAAACTGATGCAACGATAATAACATCGCTCCGGGAGAGCAGAGCTTGAGTTGAAGCATGGCGCAGCCGGTCTATCTCGACATTAATCTGCGCCTCCTTCTCTATGTAGGTGTCGCTTGTAGGGATGTACGCCTCGGGTTGGTAATAGTCGTAATAAGAAACAAAATACTGTACCGACGCATCGGGGAAAAACTCGCGGTACTCCTGCGCAAGCTGCGCGGCGAGCGTTTTGTTGTGCGCAATCACGAGCGTCGGCTTTTGCGTGGCTGCTATTACGTTGGCCACGGTAAAAGTTTTGCCCGAGCCGGTAACGCCAAGCAGCGTTTGATGCCGCTCCCCCGCTTTGAGCCCCTCTACCAATTGCTTAATAGCCGTAGGCTGGTCGCCCGCCGGCTGGTAAGGTGATTTGAGTTTAAAACCCGCAGTCATTGGCACATTCTAGCAAATCACGCCTCGTTTTGATATTTTTGCAAAAATCCGTCTCTAAACTCCTCAAAATTACCCTCCACGATACTTTGCCGGACGCGCTCGACCAACCGCGTTAAAAAGCGGATGTTGTGCATGCTTGCGAGTATCGGGCCGAGCATCTCATGCGTGCGAAAGAGATGGTGCACATAGCTGCGCGTATGATGCATGCACACCGTGCAGTCGCACCCTTCGTCTATCGGGCCAAAGTCGTTTATATAACTTGCGTTTGGTATCTGGATTTTGCCGCGCGCAGTGTACAGGCCGCCGTTGCGGCCGTTGCGCGTGGGCAGCACGCAGTCAAAGGTGTCGATGCCGGCGGCAACACCAATAAACATATCCTCCGGCTCGCCGATGCCGAGCAAGTGCCGCGGTTTGTCGGTGGGCAGCTCTGTGTTTACTTTATCGAGTATACCCAAAATGTCGTGTTTGCTAAACGAGCCGCCGATGCCGTAACCGTCAAAATCCATGTTTGCCAACTCTTTGGCGCTCTCCACGCGCAAGTCGGCAAAACGGCCGCCTTGCACGATGCCGTAGATGCCTTGTGCGTTATTTTTTTCGATATTGCCGCGATGCGCGCGCAAGCTGCGCGCGGCCCACTCATGCGTGCGGTCCATCGCTTCTTTTTGATATTTATACTCGGCCGCGGGCGACGTGCACTCGTCAAACGCATAGATGATGTCGGCTCCGAGCTTGTGTTGTATCTCGATAGAGCGCTCGGGCGTAAAGCGATGGAGCGAGCCGTCGACGTGCGAGGTAAACGTAACGCCGTCATCGTCGACAATAGCGAGCTTGCCGTGCGAAGTTGCCAAGTCCTCGTCAAAAAAAACCGGAAGAGGAATTGTTGGATGCTCACGCTGCGAGCTGCCAAGGTGAGCAGACGACAATTCCTCTTCCGGTTTTGAGAATTTAGATATCTTCTTTCCAAATCCCTCTCCAAGCGAAAACACTTGAAAGCCGCCGGAGTCGGTCATGATAGGGCCGCCCCAACCCATAAACCTATGCAAACCTCCCGCCTTTTCTATTAGCTCCTCGCCCGGCGAAAGATAGAGATGGTATGTGTTGGAAATGATGGCTTGCACGCCAAGCTCGGGAAATTGCGTTGAGTCGATGCCTTTAACATCGGCCTTGGTACCCACCGCAATAAACGCCGGCGTGTTAATAGCGCCATGCGGCGTACGAAGCACCCCGGCTCTCGCAAGAGTGCCGGGGTGCTGTTTTTCAATCGTAAAAGTAATAGGCCGCATTCGAGAGCGTTAGTTGGCCGCCGCGCCTTCGGGCGCATACGGCGTGCTGCTGGCAGCGGTAACGCCAAGCAGCTCTATCTCAAACGTGAGCGTCGAGTTGGCCGGTATCGGGCCGTAGTCTTGCGAACCGTAGCCGAGGCTTGGCGGGATGATAAGCACGCGCGTGCCGCCGACCTTCATACCTACAAGACCCTGATCCCAACCGGGGATAACGTTGCCTGCACCCAACACAAATTGAAACGGCGCTTTACCTACCGAGGTGTCAAAAACCGTGCCGTTGGCAAGCTTGCCCGTGTAATTAACCGTAACCGTGTCGCCCGGCTGCGCATCAACACCGGTGCCCACAACCTCATCTTGCACCACGAGGCTGGTGGTACCCGAACCTGCAGGATTAAGCGAAGATGTATTTTGCATAAACGGATTAAAAATAAAAAAGAGAACGATGACTACTATTGCAGCTGCAACAGCAATACTCACTTGCAATGTGCGCGATGACATACCTTATATAGTACTCCATTTTACTGCTGCGGGAAAAGGGCGTAGCCCACCTCGGCCGCATCGCTACTAATGACTACCCCGCTTTGGCCCCCCGCCTCAAATGGGCTCGCCGCCAACGATGCGGGGCCTTGGCCTCCCCCACCGCCCACCATTAGCCTCGAGTTAATCCCTAAAAGCGAGAGTGCAAACAGTGCGACAAATGTGGCACCTACGAGCATATTGACTGGCTGGATTTGGAGATGAGTAAAAAAGGTGAGCACAATGGCGATAATAAGAATTGAGGCGCACAGGCCGAGTATCCAATTGCTCACCTGCTTGGGCTCGGCAAACGCGCGCAACGCTTGCCACATAAACGACCGCACATTGGAGCCTACATTGTTTGCCGCAAGTGTTGCGGGTGCCTCCTCTATTGCCGCGCCCTCCACTTGTGCGCCGGAGGATGCAAGTGGCGCGGCAAGTGTCGAGGTTGCTGCCGACGCAAGCCTTGTGTGTGATGACGTTGGAACAGGAGGAGTTGTGGTTGACTGTACAGCAATAGCCGGTTCTACAGAGGTGTCATCGAGCGGCGCGGCCGCTACTTCGCCGGAGGCTACGAAGGGCGCAGCAAAATACTGCACCACATACGTGGCGCTCTGCCCCTCATACATGCCTTGCGCCACACCGACGCCAATGGAGGTATATACCGGCTTTATCATATTGGCGCGATGCGTCGGCGATGCCATCCACGCGTTGACCACATCGCTTGAGTCGATAAAACGCACGGCCAAGTTCTCGCCCGCGTATTGATACTGATAACCCGCCTCGGATATCCACTGCCATGGCGTTTTGCCGTCGGGCCCGACGTGAGAAAAATAGCCGTTAGCCGCCATATCCTCGGCTTTTGCCTGTGCCGCTTTGTCGAGGAGCGCGTCTTCGGTAAGGCCACCGACATTATTTTGCGCACGTTCGGAGTTGGTGAGTGCGATTATCTCGGCAGGCACCACGGCGGCCAAAAAGTTTTGGCTCGACTGCCGCGCAATAAGATTTGATACCAAAAAACCCTCGGTGGCGAGGATGACGACAAAAAAAGCAATAAGCCACTGCCGGTGGAGAATGTGCGGCCGATACGCATTGCCGGAGCTTGGCACAAAGTGATGCTTTATCCGCTCCCAAAACTGCATGTATCTATTTTAACATAAAGAAAAAGGCGCCCCACAAAATGCGGAGCGCCCTGCGTCAACCAATGTTCATCACGCTCTTTTGGAAGTCGCCGAGGCTTTGGCCCCAGATCATCTCAAAAGCGCGGCGCATCTGCCGGAGATACGCTTCTAGCACCTCGGCAGGAACAACCATGCTGCGCACTTTCTCAACATGCACCGGATTTTTAGGATTGAGTTTGTCGATACCCATCTCAATCCCCCAATCCCGAAGCGCTTGCTTGTCCATAGGCGCCGGCAGACGATCCGGAGAACAAGCTTCATACTCCTCGAGACCCCAAAAACGAGCGCAATCCGGCGTCCACGCCTCATCTCCCAAAACAAGATCACCGAGCTTGCCATTGGCTAATCGTCGGCGTCCATACTCACCTTTAGAGTCGGCGCCAATAACTTTTCTCGCGAGAGAATGCTCGGCAAAGAGTTTGTAGTCCCGGAGTGCTATCTCTTCGAGCTCTATGCCATGGCTCTCGCGAACTTTGCGGTAGTTAAGAGGCTTATCGTGGCCGAACTTTGCCTTTGTGGTAGGTGTAAACAACGGCTCTTGAAGTTTTGCCCCTTTTATAAGGCCTTCCGGCAAAGGATGTCCGCAGTATTTACGTTTATCCTTTTTGCCTTTCTTGTAGGCCTTCATCAAACCCGCTGTTGCATAGCCGCGAACGACGCACTCTATGTCCTCCATCTCGAGCACATGGACGATTGTGGCGCGCCGATGAAGCTCGGGGTTCCCCCGCAGTTCGAGCGGGAGAAAATCGTCGATAGCGGAGCCAAAGGCAAGCAAATCGTCTTGGGAGTCCGGCCGCGCCTTCCGCCGATACAGTTTGGCGGCAACGGCAAAGGCATTAAGTATCTCTCCTTTGCCGAGGATACAAAAACCGAGTTTGAAGTCAAAGATGCTTGCGCGATCGCTCACTACCGGCAGCGCGATCGGCACATTGGGCCACTTGGTTTTCAGATGATAGGTATCGCGCACCTTCCCTTGGCGGGGGAGATGCAGAGACGCCACCAATCGCACATGCAACGGTGACGAGTCGAGCGTTATGTGAGGCATTGTTTCTCTTTCTCCCCTAACCTACGTGAAGTAGCAGATTGGACAACTATCCTCACACACTTTAATTTTTTTCCACGTATCTGTCAAAGGAAGCTCAAAAGTTTGAGGTATACTTTGAGATATGAAAAAAACATTGATACTGCTCTCTTGTATGTGTCCTGTGTTGCTCGGGCTCCCTGCCCTTGCTTTGGCATCGTCGGTAGACTCCTCGGCGCCGGTCCAAAAAGATATTGCCAATGTTTCGCCTGCCGCGGCCTCTGCCGCACAGCCGCTCTTTGCCGCACTCGACAGCTTCCGCTTGTCGACGGCCAGCGTGCTCGACTCCCAGCTTGCGAGCACGCAGGCAAAACTTGCCGGCTCGCCGCAGCCTTCTATCACCGACATCTCGGCCACCAAAGATGCCGCGGTTGCAAACCCGTGGGGCACGTTTTGGTTTGTGCTCTACATGCTGTATTTTTACGCGCTCACAATTGTGCGTTGGATAGTGGGCAACGCGATTGTGTTTTATACCGTCTTTGTACTATTGGTGCTGTATATCCTCTTGCGCCTGTTTCGTTGGTGGCGCCGTCCCCGATATTAACGTATTGATACGCAAAAATAAAAAACAAAAAGCTTTAACCCCACTTTTTATAGTCGCTTCGCTCCTTAAAAAGCGGCGCGCCCCCGCCTGGCTTTTTGTTTTTTACTTTTGCGTTATCTTCCAATGCCAAAGTGCTATAGCAAACAGTATGAGCGTTGTAACGGCCGAGAGACCACAATACAAGCACAAGGCGTGTATCACAATATATTGAAAGAGCTCAAAACAAATCGAGCACAAGAGGCCAATCGTTGTATATGCGAGCACATAGAGGCGGACCCTTTGCGAGAGAGGTTTTATCGCAAGAAAGATAGCCAACCCGAGCATGCATATATAGTAGAAGAGCCCCAGGTAGGCAAAAGGCACGCCAAACGGTGTGGCATAAGGGCTGGAGAGCACCGTCTCGCAGCCGCCAATGGCGCAGGTGGGTATGATGCCGAGCAAATGATAGTACGAGAGGTAGAGCGTGTCGCCCAAACCAATAAAAGTGGCCGCAATGAGCCAAAAAGGCGTAAGCAAAACTTTTTCGACGGTGTTTTGTTGAGGCATACTATTATTTTAACAGATTCTTAAACTTCGTTTGCACCTTCTCTACCTTGGGGGCGATTATTAATTGGCAGTATGGCGCGTCTTTGTGATGCTCAAAGTATTGTTGGTGATAATCCTCGGCCTTGTAAAATTGCACCAACGGCTCGACCGACGTGACAATTTTTTTCGGCACGAGCATTTGGATATTGCTGATATACATCTCCGACATTTGTTTTTGCCGCTCCGTGGTGTAAAAAATCGCCGAGCGGTATTGCGGACCCACATCGTTGCCCTGGCGGTTGGGAGTGGTTGGGTCATGACTGCCAAAATATATCTGCAAAAGCTCGGGGAACGCGATGAGGTCGGGGTTGTATACAACCTTTGCCGACTCAACATAGGGCGTCGTACCGGTTGAGACTTCATCGTAGCTCGGACCTATGTTTGTTTTATACACAGGCCCCGCATAGCCCGGCTCGACGCTTACCACTCCTTTGATCATTAAAAAAACCGCCTCGGTACACCAAAAGCATCCCCCGCCAAAAACAATAGTCTCGGTATGCATATAAGTATTTTACTCTCCCAAAGTATCAAGCGCGAGCTTTGCGTACAGCTTTATATCAGGCAACAACCCTTCCATATGTTCCAACTCATCAGCCGTAAGCCACTTCCATTCGTCAGTGGGAGCTTCGGGTGTTACATCAAACGTATCTGCGGTTGCAAAAAATACCATGCTTATATGCTGATGAGTGCCGGACACTTTGTGGATGTTCATCCCCACCGGCGGGATAAGCTCTTTATACTCAAGCTCATTTCGATGAGCTCCTCTAAATTTTTTATTGCAATCCCACAACACCACATCCAAACCAACTTCTTCCTTTACTTCCCGCATAATAGCTTCATTGGGGTCTTCGTCCAACTCAACGTGGCCGCCTACCGCAAGCCATATATGATATTTGTCATGCATGCGGAGCAGGACTTTATTTTTGTGCACAATAAAGGCATCTACCGTAAAATCTATTTTTTCGTGTATATGGGCCATATTTTTATTTTACTGTAAATATTTTTTATTTTTTAATTTGTCGGGCAAATAGCTCTCTTTGTCATACATAGTGTAGCCTTTGTGGTAGCCAATATCCTTCATCAGTTTGGTGGGCGCATTACGCACCTTCATGGGTATCGGCAAGTTGCCGAGTGTTTTGACATCATCGACCGCCGTAAAATAAGCGTCGTAACTTTGCCGCGACTTTTTGCACTCGGCCAGGTAAGCAACGCCGTGCGCCAAGTTGATGGCGCACTCCGGATAGCCGATGGTCTCGCATGCGCGAAAGACCGCATTTGCCACCACAAGCGCGGTGGGCACTGCGAGCCCTACATCCTCGCTCGCAAATACCACCATGCGCCGCGCAATAAAAAGCGGGTCCTCCCCCGCCTCAACCATGCGCGCAAGATAATAGAGCGCCGCATCGGGTTGCGAAGCACGCATGCTTTTAATAAACGCCGAGATGGTGTTGTAGTGCTCCTCGCCTTTTTTGTCGTAGCGCAGATGTTTGCTCTGCACGGTTTCTTTAAGCGCATCGAGCGAGAGCTTGCCGTACAGTTGATGCGCACTCTCGAGCACGCCAATGGCTTGGCGCGCATCGCCTTGCGACATTGCAACGAGCCAATCGCGCGCCGTTTTTGGGATTTTTACTTTTAAGACTTTGCTTGCGCGCTCGATGATGAGTGCAACATCCTCCGCCGTGAGCTCGTTGAGTACAAATACGCGCGTGCGCGAAAGGAGCGCGCCAATAACTTCAAACGACGGATTTTCGGTAGTGGCACCTATGAGCGTGAGGTCGCCGCGCTCAACAAAAGGCAGCAAAAAATCCTGCTGAGCTTTGTTGAAACGATGGATTTCGTCGATGAACAGAATCTTGGGACGGGCAACAGCCGTGCCGGTAGCAAACGGTAAGACTTGGCCTAGCGGCCCGGAGCGCCGTTTGTCTCCGGCACGGCTGCTGCCCAATACATTTTTAATGTCCTCCTTGCCGGCATCAACCGCCGAAATTTCGTAAAAATCGGCGTCGAGCGCGTTGGCGTAAATGCGCGCCAGCGTTGTTTTGCCGCTCCCCGGCGGCCCCCACAATATAAAGGAGAAGAGCTCGCGCTTTTCTATCGCAACGCGCAGCGGCTTCCCCAACCCCACCAGATGCTCCTGCCCCACAAACTCATCCAAACTTTTGGGACGGATTTTGTTTGCCAAAGGCTCCATATATATAGTATACGCGTTGTGTGTATGAGCGGTACACTTATTTTAAGAAACCTTTAGCAGAGCTTGTTATTGACAATTGAGGGCGGCGAGACACTGCGCTTTTTGAACACCTTGATATTGTCCGCACGCGGCGCATTGCTCGGCGCTGCCTGCCGGCGCGTTTGAGTCGTATACACCTCCGGCACCTTGGTCGGGTGCGGGTTTTTGCGGGGCCGACGACGTTTGAGTTACCGTTTGCGCTGTGCTTGTTGCAACCGTTGGCGCATTGGTCACCAGTGGCTCACTCGTATACACATACACTGCTCCGACAATAACAATAATGAGTGCAATAAGAATCAACACTTTCCTATTCATATACACTAAGTATACAAAAAAACCGCCCCCTTGCACTGCTTGTACAGAGTGCGGGGCGGTTTTTTAATTAGATTGATACTTTACTTGCCCATTTTTGGCATCGGACCATCAACAATCATTTTTGCCGTGACCGAAGTGCCGCTCACCGTGCCGTTGACCATCACCGTGTCGCCTACTGCCACTGCCGAGAGCGTTGAAGCTGCCGGTTTGGTGGTGCCATCGCCCTTAAGTACCGTTGCACTCGATGCGTCTACGGTATATGTGCTCGTCGTGCTGGTTTTAGGGTTGGTTGCCGTGACTGTAAGCGTGTTGCCGGAGATTGCACTCACCGTGCCGTGGACTCCGCGGCCCATGCCCGGTCCGCGACCGCCTCCAAATCCGCCTGCCGGCATTTTGCCGTCATGGATGCTGGTTGCAGTGACGCTCGTGCCGCTTACGCTGCCTTGCGCCATGACGGTGTCGCCTACCGCGACATCGGCTACGCTCACTGTTTCGTCTTTAGTGATTGCCGCCGCGCCCGCATCGATAGTGTAACTGGTTCCGTTTTTACCGGTAACCGTAATAGTGTTGCCGGAGACCGCCGTGACCGTGCCGCCGACTCCCGGCTGATGCATCGACGCCGTTTGCGAGGTGGCCGTGCCGGTAACCGGCGTGTCGGCAAACGCGAGTGCGCCTGCGCCGAGCCCCAAGGTGAGTACCGCGCCTGCGGCGCCCGCTAGTAATTGCTGCTTGTTTATTTTCATAGAGTGTAATGGGATGTTAATCTACTAACATCAACAGGCGTCCCTGCCGATGTAAGAGTATACGCACTCAAAAAACAAAAAGATGCACAAAGTTATGTCAGCGTATACAATATACGGCAATGGATCAAAGCGATGAAGACCTCATACGCGACTATCTCGCGGGAGACGAGAGCGCTTTTGCCGAGCTCACCCGCCGGCATCTTGGCGGTGTCTACTCTTTTGTGGCGCGCTATGTGGGCAATGCCGAGGAAGCCGACGACATTACGCAAGAGACCTTCCTTAAAGCATGGAAGAATCTTAAAAAATACAATCAATCGTCGAGCAAATTTAAAACGTGGCTCTTCCGGATTGCGCGCAACAGCGCCATCGATTTTTTGCGCAAAAAAAAGCACGTGCCCTTTTCGCAATTTGATACCGAAGGCGGCGTCAACGTATTAACCGAGACGGTTGCCGACGCCGAGGATCTCCCCGACACGCTCCTCATGAAGCTCGAAGATGCCAAAGAACTCCATGCCACACTGGCGCTCCTGCCGCCGAGGGGGCGCGAAATTTTGCTCCTGTATTACACCAACGAGTTTACCTTTGAGGAGATAGGCGCACTTTTGGGAGAGCCCGCCAACACGGTTAAAAGCCGGCATCGGCGGGCGTTGCAGTCGCTCCGCAAGATACTGGAGAGCAACCTGCCTGCCGGCGGGCAGGGGCACGCACCAATTAATAGATAAAAAACGTATAAAGGATATGGAAAAAGAGCAGTCACTATACAAATACTTGCAAACGGTCGAGCCGACCGCCGGCCTTTACCAGGCCATTCTGGAGCGGATTGCCCGTGCCAAGCGCACCGAGGCTCGCATCCGCACAGGCCTCTTTGGCATACTTGCCGTTGTGTCGGGCTTGGCGTTGGTGCCGGCATTGCAATACACGGCCGAGCAATTTTATGCCTCGGGTTTTTACGACTACCTCACGCTCATCTCCTCCGACCGCGGTTTTGTGCTCACCTACTGGCGGCAGTTTAGCCTCTCGTTGGTGGAGTCGCTCCCCTCGGTGGCACTCCTCCTCCTCTTGCCCATTGCACTCGCGTTGGGATACTCACTGTACCGTTTGGCGCAAACGGGACGCGTTGCATTTACTGCAGTGCGGGTAATCGCATAACTATCATGCTTGAAGATTATTTTTTTACTAAAAAGACAAAGTGGATTTTGTGGGGAGTGCTTGCGCTTTGTTTGGCGGCACTCATCTTCCACGCGGGCGTAGTGGTTGGCTTGCACGATCGCCCCATGGGCCGCGGCCCGGGAGGCGGATTTGAGGCACACATACCTTTTGAAGGAAGCACGTTTGCCCTGCCACAAGGGTTTGCACCGGGAGGCCACGGAGCATTTGGCACGATTACCTCCATTGCACTACCCTCGATCAAACTCACTACCCGCGACGGCATGACGCTTACCGTAAAAGTTGATACCGACACGCAAATAGCGGGTGCTACGCCGGAGGGCACCAGCAGCCCGGCGGCACTCTCGGTGGGAGATACCATTATTGTTATCGGCGATCCGGACGATACCAACACAAACGGAGCGGTTGATGCACGCCTTATCCGCGTACTCCCCGCCGCGGGAGCCTCCTCCCCTCCGATGCCCACGCCGCTGCCTCCTCAATAGCATTAATTTTATACCTATACATTTATGATCAAAAAAATAACAGGTTGGCTGAGCGCGGCAAAAAAATATGCCTTTGCGCATAAAATCATAAGCGGCATCGTCCTCGTGGTGGTGCTTGGCGGCGGATGGTATACGTATGTGCATCTCACCTCAACAAGCGGGCAAACCCGCTACATACTCGGCAGTGTGGCGAGCAGCACCATCATCTCGACCGTGTCCGAGAGCGGTCAAGTGAGCGCGAGTGATACGCTTACCATTACGCCGCAAGTTTCCGGACAGGTGATATCGGTCGACGTGACGCCGGGCGAGCAAGTGAGTGCCGGGCAATCGATTGCCGAAATCGACCCAACCAATGCACTGCAAGCGGTGCAAAGCGCTAAAGAAAATTTGCAGAGCGCACAGCTTGCTCTGCAAAAATTGCAAGAGCCGGCCACTACGCTTACGCTGACGCAACAGCAAAACAACATCACGCAAAGCCAGCAAGCCCTTACCACGCTGTATCAAAGCAGTTATAGCGATGTGATCAATACGTTTGTTGACTTGCCTGCAATCATATCGGGCCTCCAAGATGTCGACCTTGGCAACGAGGCGGCGGGCGCCTCCCAGTGGAACATCGACTATTACGAAAGCCAAGTAAGCAAATACTCCACAGAGGCAACCGCCTACCGCGATACCGCATATAACGACTATACGGCGGCACGCGCTTCGTACGACCAAACGTTTGCCGACTATCAGACACTCCCCTCTACTCCCGACCAAACCACCATTACCAACATCTTGCAGGAAACGTCGAGCACGACGGCCGCCATTGCGACCGCCGTTAAAAGCGCCAACAACCTTATACAATTTTATAATGACCAGCTAACCGAAAATGGGAGCACTCCCAAGCCCATTGCCGCTACACAAATAACCAATCTTAACTCCTACTTAAGCAAGGCGCAGACTCACATCAATACGCTCCTTGGCGATATCAATAGTCTCACGAGCGACCAGCAAAGCATCACTATTGCCGAGCAAACGCTTGCGCAAACACAAACCGGCGCCGATCCTCTCGACATACAGAGCGACCAGCTCAGCGTGCAAAAAGCGCAGGAAGCGCTCGACCAGGCCAACCAAACGCTCGCCGAGTATTATGTCACCGCTCCGTTTGCGGGCCAGATAGCATCGGTGCCGGTTAACCAATATGACCAGGCAGGCAGCGGCACGACGCTCGCAACGCTGGTGACAACAAAGCAATACGCCGACCTCTCGCTCAACGAGGTTGATGCGGCAAAAATACAACTCGGCAACAAAGCAACTATTACCTTTGACGCCATACCAACTCTTACACTTACCGGCACCGTCGCGCAAATAGATCCTGTGGGCACCGTTTCGCAAGGCGTCGTTACCTACGATGTAAAAATTTCTTTTGACACGCAAGACTCGCGCGTTAAAACGGGCATGTCGGTCAACGCCGCCATACAAACCGCCGTTGCGGAAAATGTGCTCACCGTGCCCTCCGCGGCAATCAAAACAACCAACGGCGCAAGCTATGTGACGGTGTTTAATCCGCCGATTGCGGCAAGTGCCGTGACAAGCGCCGGAAGCCAGGGGGTTGTTTCGGCAACGGCACCCAAGAGCGTGCCGGTGACGATTGGAATCTCCGATAACACGAACACGCAAATACTCTCGGGGCTTACCCCCGGCGAGCAGATAGTGGTGCGCACCACTACGGGCAGCACCGCAACCGTAAGCGCCGCGGCGGCGGCAACAAGCCGCACGACCGGCGCAGGCGGAGGGTTTGGCGGCGGAGGCGGTGCGGCAGCTGTACGACTCTAGACCAAAACCTCATGATTGAAGTAAAAGACATCACCAAAACATACGGTAACGGCGACATGGCCTTTCAAGCGCTGAAGGGAGTCACCTTTACGATTGAAGACGGCGAGTTTGTCGCCATCATGGGGCCCTCAGGCTCGGGCAAATCAACCATGATGCACATCCTCGGTTGTCTCGACACGCCTACCTCCGGCACGTATAAGCTCGACAAAAAAGATGTCTCAAAAATGGACGACGAAGAGCTTGCCGAAATCCGCAAGGATAAAATAGGCTTCGTTTTTCAATCGTTTAACCTCCTTCCGCGCACAACCGTGCTCCGCAATGTCATGTTGCCGCTCATGTACGCGGGCGTACCCGAGGACGAGCGCGCGGCGCGCGCTAAAGAGGCGCTCCTCTCCGCCGGCATGGTAGAGACGCACTTTATGCACAAAAGCAACGAGCTCTCGGGCGGACAAATACAGCGCGTTGCCATTGCGCGCGCACTCGTCAACGATCCGTCGCTCATCTTGGCCGACGAGCCCACCGGCAACCTCGACACCAAAACCGGCGAGATTGTGCTCGGCACCTTCCAAAAACTCAACAAAGATTTTGGCTGCACCATCGTGCTTATTACCCATGAGCCCGACATTGCCGAGCATGCGCAGCGTATTATTGTGCTCCGCGACGGAGTTATCGTGTCGGATAGTAAAAATCACAAACAAAAATTGGCTGCCATCCACAAAGAAGCACAAACATCATGACTCTCAAAGATACATTGGAAGAAACATATGCCGCACTCTCCGCAAATAGAGTGCGCTCAAGCCTCACGATACTCGGCATCGTCATCGGCATCTCCTCGGTTATCGCGCTTGTGTCGGTCGGCCAGGGCGCATCGGCGTCCATATCCTCCAGTGTCAGCGCGCTCGGCTCCAACCTGCTCGAGATAACACCGGGCGCCACGCGCCAAATAGGCGCCGGCGTCTCCGCCGGGCGCGGTACGGCACAGACGCTCACGCAAGCCGACTCCGATGCCATATCCGCACAGGTTGCAAACGTACAATCGGTTGCCGACGAAGTCACGGGCAATTATCAGGTCGTGGCACAGGGAAACAACACGCGCGTTACCGTCGACGGCGTGAGCGAGGACTATCCGCAGATACGCAACGTCGCCATCGACCAAGGCGCATTTGTTACCGACCAGCAAAGCATATCGCTCAATAAAGTTGCCGTGCTTGGTCCTACCGTAGCCGCCGACCTCTTTGGGACCGATACAACGCAGCCCGACGGGCTTCCAACCGGGATCATCGGCCAAACCATCCGCATCAACAACATCGATTTTACCGTCATCGGCATCGATGTTGCCAAAGGCGGCACGAGCTTTGGTTCTCAAGACAACGAGGTTTTTATTCCTGTTCAAACCGCTCAGCGTTTTCTTACCGGCAACAACTATCTCTCAACCATCGACGTGCAAGCCAACGGCGCCAGCGCAATGACGCAGGTACAAAACGATATCACCACGCTCCTTTTGGCTCGGCACAACATTACCAATCCGACGCTGGCCGACTTTAGTGTGCTTAATCAGGCCGATATTTTGGCCAGTGCCTCGTCAATCGGCACCACGCTCACCTATCTCCTCGGCGCAATTGCAGGCATCTCGCTTTTGGTGGGCGGCATCGGCATTATGAACATGATGCTCACCACGGTGACCGAGCGCACGCGAGAGATCGGCCTGCGCAAAGCTATCGGCGCTCGCAAGGGCGACATCAGCACGCAATTTTTGGTCGAGGCGGTTGCGCTTACGGTTATCGGCGGCATTATTGGCATTGTCCTCGGCGTCTCTATATCGTTTGCCGTTTCGTGGTCGGGGCTTATTACCACGAGCATCTCATGGGAGGCCATCGTGCTTGCGTTTGGCGTCTCGGCGGCCATTGGCATCGCCTTTGGATGGTACCCCGCGCGCCGCGCCGCATCGCTCAACCCCATCGAAGCGCTGCGTTTCGAGTAACAAAAGGCCCATATGGTACACTTATAATTCTCGCTATCTATGCCTGAGCGCAAAAATATTATCGAAGTACAGAATCTCACCAAAAAATTTGGCGACGTTGCCGCGGTCGACAACATATCTTTTTCCGTTGCCGAGGGCGAGCGCTTTGCGTTTCTCGGCCCTAACGGCGCCGGCAAGTCGACAACTATCAAGATGCTTACCACGCTGCTCTCCCCCACCTCGGGGAGCATCATACTTGCCGGGCATAATCCGGTTGATGATGCCGACGCCGCGCGCAAAAGTTTTGGCATTGTCTTCCAAGACCCGTCGCTCGACGAAGATTTGACCGCATGGGAAAATATGGAGTTCCACGGCGTGCTCTACCATGTGCCAAAAGATATCCGCCGCAAACGCATCGACGAGCTGCTCAACTTTGTCGAGCTCTATGACCGCAAAGACAGTTTTGTGCGCGACTTCTCCGGCGGCATGAAACGGCGCCTTGAGATAGCGCGCGGCCTTTTGCATCATCCAAAAATAATCTTCCTCGATGAGCCGACGCTCGGCCTCGATCCGCAAACCCGCAATCACATGTGGCAATATTTGGAAAAATTAAACAAGGATGAGGGTATCACCGTCTTTTTTACGACGCACTACATGGATGAGGCCGACCGGGTTGCCGAGCGCATCGCGGTTATCGACCACGGCCACATTATTGCCACCGGCAGCGGAGATGAATTAAAAAAACAAACCGGCACCGATACGCTCGAGGACGCGTTCCTCAAGCTTACCGGCAGCGAAATCCGCGAAGAAGGCGCCGACTCGCTCGCGCGAATGCGCGCGCACCACGGCAGGAGATAATACAAAAAATATATGAGCGCAATTTACATCATGTGGCTCCGCGAGATCAAGCGCTTTTCGCGTTCCAAGTCGCGCATTATCGGCTCTCTCATGCAGCCGCTTTTGTTTCTTATCTCCTTTGGCTACGGCTTTGGCGCGGTGTTTGCGGCGGCAGGCCAGGGCAGCTATATCAACTTTTTGGCGCCCGGTATCATCGGCATGAGCATTATTTTTACCTCCATCTTTAACGGCATGCAGGTTATCTGGGACAGGCAGTTTGGATTTCTTAAAGAAACGCTGGTGGCGCCCGTGCCGCGCATCGCCATTATGTTTGGGCGGACGCTCGGCGGCGCTACGGTGGCAATGCTCCAAGGCTGCATTGTGCTCCTTATGACACTGTTCATTGGCTTCCACCCCGTTTCGTGGATACTTATCGTGCCGGCCATACTCATCATGCTTTTTATCGGTACGCTTTTCTCGGCGCTCGGCATGATGGTTGCTTCGCTCATGCGCGACATGCAAGGCTTCCAATTGGTGATGAACTTTTTGGTGATGCCGTTGTTCTTTCTCTCCGGAGCGCTCTTCCCGCTCACCTCGGTGCCGCAGGTCTTGCAGTGGATAGCGGCTATAGACCCGCTCTCGTACGGCATCGACGCGATGCGCGCACTGCTCATCAACAGCACCCACTACGGTTTGACGCTCGACCTCATAGTGCTCACGGCGTTTACGCTCCTCTTTTTGAGCCTCGGCTCTTACTTCTTCTCAAAAATCCAAGTATAATGGCACACAATATAGCCGTGCACCTTCTTATAAACCTTTAACGTATACAGTGATATGAATAGAAACCAAGTTATTGGGGCGGTGGTCGTGTTGATTATCGTGGGCGGAGGAGCTTTTTATGGAGGTATGAGTTATGCGGGTAGCCAAACGCCTGCACGGAGCACTCTTGCAGCAGGAGGTGCGGGCGGCTTTGCCGGGCGCACAGGCGCGCGCGGAGGTGCCGCAGGCGGGTTTACTGCCGGTACCATAGTATCAGCTAGCCAAGGCACCATTTCGATACAGCAGCAAAACGGCTCAAGCACCGAGATAGTGCTTGTAAGCCCCACCACACAAATACTTAAGACGGCCGCGGGCAGTGCAAGCGACCTAAGTGTCGGCACTACGGTTACTATTACCGGCACATCCAACAGCGACGGCTCAATGACTGCCAACTCAATCCAGATCCGCCCCGCCGGCATGGATGCTGGTCGTGGAGTGCCAACTTCGGGACAATAATATATAATAGTATCTCCTAGTAGAGTTTATGAGTCACAAGATTTTAATCGGGACCGCTTTGATCGCGGCAGCAGTACTTGGTTTTGCGTGGTTTGGCCTGCAAAGCACGCCGCCTGTTCCAAACACACCCAACCCAACGTCGTTTACGGTATCGTCTAGCACCGGCCAGATTATTACGACCGCGGCATCATCAACACCTGCGCAAACATCCTTTACACTGGCCGATGTCGCGGCTCACGGCAACGCCTCGAGCTGTTGGAGCGCCATCAACGGCAAGGTGTATAATCTTACCTCGTGGATAAGCCAACATCCCGGCGGCCCCGAGCACATCTTGAGCATCTGCGGCACCGACGGTTCGAGCGCGTTTAATGCCCAGCACGGCACCCAGGCGCGCCCTGCAAGCGAGCTCGCCGGCTTTTACATAGGCACGCTTGCACAATAAAAAACACTATGCTTCACGCACTTGTCTTCCTTATACATCTCACAGCACTCGCCGTGGCCGGATGTGGTGTGCTTGTCGCCGACAAAATTGGCTTCTCGTGGATACGCGGCAAAACGCGCACACTCTCACACAAAACCCTGCACGTTTTGCATGAGACACTCTCCTACGCACTTGCCGCACTAATACTCAGCGGTCTGTATCTTTTTTGGCCGGCACGCGACTACCTTTTGCACCAAAATTTATTTTTGTTAAAAATGTTTTTCGTCGCTGTACTTGTTATTAATTCTATCGTCATAGACCGGCTCATGATAGTGGCAACCAAAGTTCCCTTTGCGATGGTAAGTACCAAAGGTAAAGTGGTGTTGTTTTTGAGCGGCGCATTCTCGTTTATATGCTGGGCCGGTGCGGTCATTGCCGCCGTACTTGTCTTTTTCTTCGGATTGTAGAAAAGAAAAACAAAAAGATTTACATTTTGCTCCCCTTGGCAGCTCGCAGCGCTCACAAAATATAAAGCTTTTTGTTTTTCTAAAAAATCAGCAAAAATAATGTCCAGAGAGGGTTAGACTTGGCCTAGCGGCCCGGAGTGCACTCTCGGGAGATTATTTTTACTGATTTTTTATTTAAAATAGTTAAAACTCTTTACTCTCGCCATCGGCAAGACTCACATACTCGGTGTTGGGCACAAATCTTTTTAGTATCATACCGGTAAAACCTCGGGAGCCTGGGCTTATCATGCCATCGTGCACGCCAAAGGCCACGCGCGCTTTAACTGCTTTTGCAAAGTCGACAGCCTCAGAAATCTTCATCCATGGGCCGGCAACCGGCAGCGCCAATACCTCAACCGCTTTGTGCGGTTGCTCAAAATTGTCGCCCGGAAAGTAGAATTTTTCGGCAACCCGATAGCCGGTGTTTTCGCACTTTCCCATATCACCATATATGAGCGCATGCTCGTGGCCTATGCCTTCTATCAACACGCCCTTTATGGTGGCGCTCTCGCCATCCCCCACTATCGTTACCGTAGAGGCTAAATTGTCTTTTTTAATAAGCGCAGCCACTGCCGAGTTACATACCACCACAGCGTCAGGATTGTTTTTAATCACCGCGGCTACCGACTCGGCGTGAAAGTGGTCGCCATGCTCGTGTGTAATGAGCACAATGTCGATGCCGGTTAACTCATTTTGTGCAGTCGTATAACTCCCCGGGTCAGTAAGAACTTTTACCCCATTAATATCCAATACTAAACAGCAATGCCCAAGTTTGGTGATGTTCATCCTCCCATTATACCAAATCACCTATTTTGGCAGGTCTGCCTGCGCAGGCAGGTCGAGCTTAGAGATACTATCACTAAAGGTACTGCCCACTTTTTTGCCGGGGTTAAAGATGTTGAGCGGGTCAAAAATTGTTTTAACTTCGTGGAAGAGCGCGTACATCGCGGGTCCAAACATTTGCTCGACATAAGGCGTACGTACGAGGCCGTCGTTGTGCTCACCGGTAATCGAACCGTGATACTCCATCACAAGGCCATACACTTTGTGGCTGAGCTCGTCGATTGTTTTGGCAAGCGTCGGGTCTTTAGGGTCGACAAGCGGGATAATGTGAAAGTTGCCGTCGCCCACGTGCCCCGCCACGGTATAGGTGAGTTTGTATTGCGCCAAAATTTCGTTGAGCTTTGGCAAAAACTCCGGGAGTTTAAGCGGCGGCACGACAAAGTCGTCAATAAACGGCGCAGTGCGTTTGCCGCGAATTTTTTTGCGGAGCAGATTAAAGCTCTCGCGGCGCACCGCCCAATATTTGCGCGCCGCGGCCTCGTTTTTGGCAACGCGCACGCCAATGTGCTGGCGGTTTTGTTTGGCTTCTTTGGCAAGCGCCTCGGCTTTGCCGAGCGCCTCCGCTTGTGTATCGGCTCTAAACTCGACAATAAGCACAAGCTTGGGCACGCCGCCGGTTACCACCATCCACATCTCCGGCAAAAACGATATGCCGAGGCTAACCATCCCGGTCTTCATCTGTGTGGCCAACTCGGGCAGATATTTCATTGCAATGCCAAAGGTGTGGTCATCGTAACTTTCAAAACTGTCGGGCTTGTGCGCCAACACCTCGGGCACCACCTCGCCCAGCTCGGCAAGCGAATCGAGAAATAAAATAGTCATCGCCGCGTACGGCTTAGGGTGTACCAGCGCAAATTTTATTTTGGTGATGATGCCAAGCGTGCCTTGCGCACCAACCATGAGCCGTGCCAAATTGAGCGAGTCTACTCCGTTGCCAATGTCCCACAGGGCGTAGCCGCTGGAGTTTTTCTCTACCTGCGGTTTGTGCTCATCGATTGTTTTGGCATGATCGGGCGCGCTCACGAGCGCGGCAACGCGCCTGTGCAACTCGCCGTCAAAGCTAGCCTCAGCAAGTTTGGTTTTGAGCGCGTCGCCCTCGAGTTTTTTAAATGTGTATGCATTGCCATCGCTTGAAACGACCTCAAGCTCCTCCACATAGCGCGCAGTCTTGCCGTATTTCAAATTTTTTTCGCCGCCGGAGTTGTTGGCCGCCATGCCACCCACCGTGTTGAGCTCGCGCGAGGCGGTATAGCTTGGCAACTCAAGATTTTTTGTTTTTGTCTCTTTATCAAAGTCTCTAAAGTACATGCCGGGCTCAACAGTGGCCTCGCTATCGGTGAGCTCCAGCAGCTTGTTTAAGTGCTTGGTCATGTCGAACACCAGCGAGCTTGTCAGCGGGCCGCCGCCCATGTCGGTGCCCGCCGAGCGCGCCGTGAGCGACACAGTTGAGTCGGGTTTGTCTTTTTTAATTGCGCTCACCAGCTTTACCGCCGCGCAAATATCCGCCGCGTCCATCGGGTGCGCCACTACCTCAGGCTTAACATAAAAAAGGCTGGCATCGCGCGCGGCAGCCTCAAGCACCGCCGGCGCAGTTTCCACCTCGCCACGCATTACTTTTTTCAATTCATCTGCAAGCGCCATTACTTTAAGTATACCGTGCCAAAGCGCGCTATACTTATGGCATGTCCACACGGCACGTTGGCACACATCATCGCCGCATGGTGAGCTATCCGCGCTCACTCGTGCAAAGCGTGTACACGCTCCTGTTTTTCCCGCTCGCCGCGGTGCTGATTGCGGCGCTTTTGTTGCGTGGGTTTGCATCGGTCGTGCCGGCAGAGCAGCTGTCACTCGGTACCGTACTTCTCGCGCTTGGCCTTACCTTTATCCGGCTCCTGATTGCGTACCTTTTTGCCGTGGCTTTTGCCATCCCGCTCGCACTCCTCGTAACCGAGAGCGCGTGGGCCGAGCGCGTGTTTTTGCCGGTGTTTGACATCATGCAGTCGGTGCCGGTGCTCGCGTTTTTCCCCGTCATTATTGTGTTTTTTGTGCACTACGGCCTCTACAGCAGCGCGGCTGTTTTTATCCTGTTTCTTAGCATGCTGTGGAACATCGTATTTTCGCTCGTGGGAGGTTTGCACTCGATACCCACCGACATCAAGTCGGTCGGAGAACTCTTTGGCTTGCGCAAATTTGCGTATATTAAAGAGATACTCCTGCCAAGCGTCTTCCCCTACCTGGTGACCGGCTCGCTATTGGCGTGGGCGCAAGGGTGGAATATTGTTATTGTTGCAGAGGTGCTCCACGTGTACATCCCCGGCGCCACCGCTACGAGCGATATTGTAGGCATCGGCAGCATGCTCGTGCATGCATCGGCAGCGGGGCAAACGCAGGCGTTTCTGTTAGCGATAGCCGCGCTCGTCACCGCTGTTGCACTTATCAACTTTTTTGTCTGGCAGAGGCTCTTAAAATATGCAGAACGATTTAGATTTGAATAATAAAAAAGATGCCATCGTGCTCGAGCACGTGAGCAAACTCTACCCCGAGAGCGAGCGGCCCGCGCTTGCGGGCGTCTCTCTTGCGGTTAAACCGGCCGAGTTTGTGTGCATCATCGGGCCATCGGGCTGCGGCAAATCAACATTGGTTAAGATAATTGCACGCCTCGAGCGCGCAAGCACCGGCATGGTAGAGTTGCCGCAAAAAGTGGGCCTCGTGTTTCAGAGCGGAGCGCTCCTGCCGTGGCTCACGGTTGAGGATAATGCCGCGTTTGGCCTGCATGCCGAGCATGCGGCGGAGGCGCTGGTACGCGAGCGGGTTAAAAAATATCTCGCGATGGTTGGCCTCGAAGCGTTTGCAAAAAAATATCCGCACGAGCTCTCGGGCGGCCAACGCCAGCGCGTGGGTATTGCGCGCGCGCTTGCAATCGAGCCGCAAGTGCTTTTGTTAGACGAGCCTTTTTCGGCACTCGACCCAAAGACAACCGAGGAGTTGCACAAAGATGTCCTTGCCATTTGGCGCGAGACAAAAATAACCATCGTGATGGTCTCGCACCTCATCGAGGAGGCGGTGTCGCTCGGCGAGCGCGTCGTGCTTATGAAAGACGGCAAAATTGAGGAGATATACCCCATTGGCCTCCCCTATCCGAGGCGCGAGAGCGGCATAGCCTTCCACGACATGGTACAAAAAATCCGCGCCAAGTTTTTTGCCTAGTATTATTTATTTTTTACTATCGAGCAGCCACCACAGTACAAAACTTGCCACAAAGAGGCAGCCTAGGGTAAAGGCCCATGCGGCGGCAACCATCAACGTCAACCCACTTTCACGCACCTCAACCTCGCGCAGGCTCCGGCCGGAAGCGACATACAGCGGACCGTTGGGCGCAGGGATATACACGAGCACGACCGCTTGCCGCACACTAGGTGTGGGTTGCCAGGTAAAGCGATTTTCGTAGGTTTTAAACACGCCTTGCGGCAGGCTGGGTGCGCTGCCGCCAAGCGTTGCGTTTGATGCAATAATACCGCCATAGCCGTTGTACACCGCCACCCACGGCGCGAGCGAGTTGCCAATATCAATCGTGCCCGCAGGCACCACCATGCTCGGGCTCGTGCCTGCAACAATCTGTGCAGCTGCGTCCTCGGCCATTTGTATCTGCGGATCGTTGGCGCTTTGTCGATAGTTTTGTTGTACCGCGCCGTATATCAATGCGCATATGCCGGTCACTGCAATAGCTGCGTATACCCACCACGCCAAGGGCCGGAGCCATGAGCTTTTCATATATCTATGGTAACGCACAAAGCGGCGCGCAGGTTACGGCGGTTTAAATAGGATTTTGTCCGCGGATAAGGCGGATGAGCACCATAACAACTGCCAGCACGAGCAACACGTAGATAAATCCGCCGAGCGTGTAAGACGTCACCACACCGAGAAGCCACAAGATAAGAAGGATCGCTGCAATGGTATATAGCATATGCAAAAAGTTATTTGATAAAGATAGCTCAGTATGCACACACCTTCATGTGATGTAGATGAAGAGCTTAGCTTTATTGTTGACCTGCAAGCATCTGTGCGGTTTGCGCTTTAATCGCCTTCTCGATGCGGCCCTCAAACATGCTCATCATTAAGGGGAGCTTTGCGTTGATATCAAAAACTTTATCGCGCACCACCAAGGTGCCACTAATGTTTTGCCCTTGGATGTCGGCCTCAAAGTTAAGCGTGTTGCCGTCCCACTCCTCTTTTTTTATGGCAGCTTTGTCGCCAAGCTGGGGGCGCGCCTCGTTGAGCGCGGTCTTAACGTGCTTTACGGCATCCTCGGTGCTGGGGAACTTGTGTGGGATGTCTATATGCATATGATTTTTATGATAACAAAAATAAAAATTTAATTTTGCTCCCCTTGGCAGCTCGCAGCGCTCACAAAATTAAACTTTTATTTTTGTTTTAATAGTAAGCGCATCTTGATGTCGGCTACTCCACGCAAAGAGCGCTACCGCCGCCGAGGCGGCCACGTTGAGCGACTCGCATCGCGGGTGCATCGGTATCGAGAGCGTCTCATCACATAGCGCGCGTACCGCGGGCTCGATGCCGGCGCCCTCGTTGCCAAAGACAAAGAGGCTGGGCTTTGCAAACTCCTCGCCCTCAATGCTATGCGCACCTTTACCGGCAAGCGCGTAGATAGTCACACCGCGCTTTTTGAGCATCGCCAAAGCTTGCGGCACGTTTTGTACCGACACGAGCGGCACTCTAAAAGCCATGCCCGCCGACACTTTGATAACCGCGGCCGTAACCGGCGAGGCGCCTTGCGCTTGCATAAGCACGCCACTTGCGCCAAATGCCGCGGCCGAGCGGATAATCGCGCCGGCGTTGTGCGGGTCTTGCACGCCGCTCAAAAAAACAAGCGAGGTCGATGGTGTAATCTCCAACCCCTCTAAAAACGTCTCAAAAGGCACCACCAGCTCCTGCAAAGAGAGCTGGGCGACAATCCCCTGCTGGGCCGTGCCGCCTTTAATGTCGGCGCGCGTAACACCCTTGTTGAGCGGCGCTTGCTCCACCCCGCTTTGCTGCACAAACTTCATGAGCTCGGGGTCGGTAAAGCCCTTTTCGACAAATACGCGCACCACGGCGTGAGGCGCATGTAAAAGAGCCTCCCGCACCGCGTGCTTACCATATATATAGAGCTTGTTTGTTTTCATAGCCGAGTTAGTAATCCTAAGATACCGCAATTGTGCCCAACTTACCACCAAGGTAGCAAAATTTAATGATACAGTTTAAGTATGCAGAATGTTGAGGCTGATGTTCGGATTGGGCACTCAGTCGGAGAATTTTTTCTCCCGTATCTTTCAAGCACAACTCAAAGGTTGTGGGTAATGTCCCCTTGGATTTCTGAGGAATTTATGGACCTCTTACTGAGTAAAAAACTAGCCGGCGTTGACGTACGAGTTATGACAACGAACGATTTTAATCCTGAGCAAAAGAAAGCACTTAGTAAACTTATTGAAAGTCAGGTTCGAATACTGAAACCTGAAAATAAGACAGTAAAGTTTTTAGGGCTCGGACTTTTAATTGCCGGTATAGCCCTAGCACCACTCACTGTAGGTGTAACTTTGATTGTCAGTTTTATTGGTTTGGTGATGTTTTTAATTGGCAAAGAAAAAACAGAGGTCTATTGGATTTCAAAACTAGGAGAGAACAATCTGAAAGTATACGTAAGCAGTATGTATCACATTAATCACGCAAAAATTTATATTGCAGATAGTGTAGCTATATTAGGCTCAGCAAATTTTACGGGAGCGGGCACAAAAAGAAATTTCGAAAGTATGATTTCTGTTAAAAGTGATGAACTCGTTGCTGAGATTTGTAAGCAAATGGACGAACTTCCTCATCTCTTAAACTTAAAAGAGGCTTCATACGATTCCATTGCAGAAAGTATCCGCAGGACTGAATCCAACCGTAGATACCACTATTGGAATGAGTAAAGAAAAAGCCCCTTTGATATTATCTCGGGGCTTGGGGCCAACTATGAACGTCCCCAGTACGCGCGTGCCACTTGGCGCAGCCGGTCTTCTACCAGCCTGTGATTCATGCGCCCGGTTACCGGGTCGGTGGATTCCTGGACCGCCGCAGTAATAAAGGAATGCAGCGGAGTTTGCTCACAGAGCTTTATTGCCCGTTCTGGGCAAATCCCTTCCTCAACAACTTCCTGCTCCTCATTTCCACCACCATTGAACCATGCGTCAAAGATTTCTTTCGATTGAAATCGTCTCCAAATGACGACGCCAGCGTAACCGCCTGCCGCGGCGGTATAACGCAGCGCAACAATGTATCCGTCCATGGCTCTCTCCATGCCTGTGGTGTGCTCCAAAAGTAAGATACCACGAAATATAAAATAGTCTAGCGTTTTACCTTGTTTCTTTTATCGAGTATCCCTTGTACCGAGCGGCTGATTTTTTTGTCGGTACGATGAATACACCCAATCCAGCAGCACGGCCGGCGCATGCCTTCTTTAAGTTCTGATATCACTCTTTTTGTATGATTGTTTCTCGTCTCCGGCGTTTTAACAGAAATGGTCCAGCAAATCCACTCGTTGCGTGCAAGAGGGGTTAAGCTCTCCCACACCGCGAGCGCTTTCGTGTCAGAAACAAGTGCTTTCCGCAAATCCGCCGGCATGGTGTGCACTACCCCGCCCGCAATCCCTTTACTCATACCAACATCATACCAACCCCGCCATACTACCTCCATGAAGACCGGCAGTGGTACACTGTATCTATGCAAAAATATCCTCTCTACATATACATACTAGGAGTCCTCGTGGTGTGGGCAGGGCTCTTGGGGTACGTATGGTTGGTGTACACTCCGCACTTTATAGGCGCGCTCGATTTATGCGCGATGTTTTTGGCGGGCATGCTCGCCATGTATATAGCGATGCACATGTACCGTTGGCGATAGCCGCCAGAGGCCACGCTACGGTTGGACTACCGTAAAACCACTCACGTTTTGACCATTTGCATTGCCCACTGCAGTATCTTGGGCAAAGAAGTAAAGCGGCATGCCGTTATAGGTGAGCTGCGTTGCCCCGTTATCGGTGCGCGTCATTGTCGCGAGCGTACCTGTGGCGCCTGTCCCCACCGTGAGTGATGCGCCCGCAGACGGAGAGTAGGCCGGCCACGTAACGAGACATTGGCCGGTGCAGTTAGAAACGCCTGCCGTGTCTGCGTTAGACGTGTAGAGTGTCATACCGTTCGCCGCAACAAGGATGGACCCAAGAGTTGCATTGGTCCCCACCGAAACCACCGGCGTAGCGGTAGTGTCTGTCGTGGTAGTAGTGACTGCCGGTACCGGAGTCATAGAGCCAGTGCCGTAGTAGTACCACCATGCACCGCCGAGAACAATAACAATTATGATAACGACTATCCAAATAACAGCGGTTGAGTTTTTCATAACCTAAGTATAAGGCACCCCACGGTGTTATTTCGATGAAGGCAGGCTGTTATAGCAAAACATTTACATCGGCGGGCCGCTGTGGCAGAATGGCGCCGGACAGATCAAATAGAAAACGGAGGAGACGATGGGCAAGTCTAAGAAGCGCGTCTTGAAGAATAAGCGCCATGTTGTTGTTATCGGGCCGCCTGGTGGACGCAAAACAGGTATCTCTCAGATAATCAGTAAACTCACAGGGATCCCTGTTGTCATAATCGATGACGAGATTGTAAAAGCCTGTAAGAAGAAAACTCTGGAAGAGGTCACAAAACTCTTAAAGGGCAATTTTTCAAAGAAAGAAGGTAAAGTTGCCATACAAGTTCTTAAGAACAGCACCTGTCAGACTATCTTCGATACCGGCGGAAGCATAATCTACTCGCCGAAGGCAATGAAGCTTTTCAAAAAATACGGCTTCATCATTTACCTCACTGCATCCATGAGGACACTCCTGAAGAGGATTGCAAAGCGCCTCGACCGCGGCATCGACATGCGTGGGTATAGTTCTTTGAAGAAGCTTCTCAACTCGCGCAAGCCGAAGTACAAAAAGTGGAAAGATTGGACGGTTTCTACGGAAGGCAACAAAGCTGAAGTCGCCAAAAAGATTGTGAAGCGGCTCACAAAAGAACACATTGTATCCAAACCCAAGCACTAAAGAAACTCCCCCGTCGCGGCTTAAGCCGCGACGGGGATTTTATTTTTTCTTACTGTGTAAATGTAAACGAGTTTTGGAACGCGGTGTAATCGCTTGGTGACAATCCGTACGCGCTCACCACGTAGGTGTTTTGATTATGCGTGGTGATGAGCACGTTCCCCGGCGTCGGCGTCTCCATAAACGGCACCACGACCGAAGCAGAGATGGCGGCACTCCCCAAAAACTGCGACTGCGGCTCTGCCGTAACTTTTGTCCCCGGATATTTGGCGTTGATGAGCGTACCAAACATCGTGAGAGCGCCGGTCAGATAGTTGCTCGGAAACTGGTACGTCGCCGGATAATGGAAAACCACAATCATATACAGCGTCCCCTTCCCGTTTGCCGAAGACACAAAGGTATACTCCGTTTCCGAAATCGAGCCGGCAGACGGTGAGGTAATTGTTTTGGTGTTTGCTTCTGGAGTCCCCGGCAAGTCTACCGAGAAGCCGTCGGCAGACGACGTATAAAGATTTGCAGATGCGGCAGGCGCGCCAGTTGGCGCCGATTGCGACTGCGGTGTTTGAGAAGCACTGTGACCTCCAAACATAAAGAATGCGGCAACTAACAAAACAATAACAACCACTGCGATAGCTATACTATATTTTTTATCCATAGATTTTTATTAAAAAACTTTTTAAAAATAGAACGCCTCGGCCCCCGCCATTATATACCTGTCACGATAGATCCGAACCTCCAAGTCCCCCATCTAAAAAACCTTATAAAAATATAATACTATTTTGCTGGTATCTAAAGGAGTGGCAAAAAGTCCTTAAAAAGTGTACTCTTTTGAGTATTGCCCGATCGTCTAATGGTAGGACAGCGGCCTTTGAAGCCGTTAATTGGGGTTCGAGTCCCTGTCGGGCAGCAATCGTGGA
>Ga0182030_10003116_pt1 | contig 35363 bp, 35 predicted proteins | sample 812S3MmetaG_FD_121299 | JGI IMG/M metagenome (GOLD analysis project Ga0182030, IMG submission 121299) | Permafrost microbial communities from Stordalen Mire, Sweden - 812S3M metaG (Illumina Assembly) | ecosystem: Environmental > Terrestrial > Soil > Wetlands > Permafrost | place: Sweden...
TGCAGGATGCCTATCGTCAGGCCCTTCTTCGTCGCCCTGTCCGGCAATTCCCTGTTCGCTTATCGTGGCGAGGGCGCCAATGCTGGTTGGTCTGGAAGCGTTCACTTTGACGCCGCCGGGTTGCCCCGGTGCGGATGCAGGCTGATTGTCGGCGAGTACGGGTTGAGTGCCGGTCTGGGCTTGTTGCGTCACGACCGGATTGTCGCCGGCTTCACTGATCGGCTTAGGTGTCGTGACGGGCAAGGCCGGGACAACTGGGAGAGAGGCGGTAGTCTGCGGTTGCAGGATCTCCGATCCGCTGGGCTTATGGCCCGGTATGGGGGGCGGCACGGCAGTGGTCATCGCAAGACTGCCGCTACGTCGAAATCCGTCGTCTAAAAGTCCGGCCATAAAATCATCGCGCTGCACAGCACTCGTGCCACCGAATACGACACCGATAAGTCGCCGCCCGTTGCGCACCGCTGAGGCCGCAAGGTTAAAGCCCGACGCGTTCGTCAGCCCGGTCTTTAAGCCGTCCATCCCTTCGTACCTGCTCATCAGGTGATTGTGGTTGGCGTGCTCGATGCCGTTATAGGTAAACTCCCGAACCGAGAAATAATGGTAGTATTGCGGAAAACGATGGATCAACGCGCGGCACAATATGGCCATGTCCCGTGCAGTGGAAATTTGAGCAGGATCCGGAAGTCCGTTTGAATTGCGGAAGTTCGTATTGACCATGCCGATTTGATGGGCCTTTCTGGTCATCAGTTGGCCGAAACGGTCTTCGGATCCGCCTAGGGCTTCAGCTAAGACAACCGCTGAATCGTTTGCCGAGAGGGTCACCAGCGACAAGATAGCGTCTTCGACCCTGATCGTCTGGCCGGCGACCAGGTTGAGTTTGGTCGGCGACATGGATTCCGCATGTTCGGAGACTGGAAGGTTGCGCTGCAGCGTAATTCGTCCCGCCTCAAGCGCCTCAAAGGTAAGATACAGCGTCATGAGCTTGCTCATCGATGCTGGATGAAGAAGCCGGTCCGGGTTTTCCTGGCTGATAACCGTATCCGTGTTGGCATCGATAACGATTGAGGCGTCGATGGCCAAGGCCGGTCTGGTCGACAGAGCTGTGGCAATAAAAAACACACACAAAAGCAATACGCTAAAGCGCTTCTGAGGAGTGGCTCTGATGAAGCCATAAGGATGGTTACGCCCGGTTTTCATAAACACCCTGGGCTCGACCCCCAATCAAATCAGCGATGAATCATGGTTACGAGTCAGTGAATCCCATGTCCAGAAAAAAATGATGGGAATGCAAAGACCTGCGCCCCGACTTGACAAGTGCGTGTGCGCGCCGCAAATAGAATGCTGCGCTGCAACATAATCTGATCGCGGGATCGGATTGGTCTAGCGGTCGCATCAACCTTTTAGTTGAGGAGAGCGTAATGACCACTAAAACGACCAAGGCTTCTGCCGCAAGCGTTGTCGATGTTGCCAAGGATCAGTTTGCCAAGGCTGCGGAAACCCAATTCAAGGCAGCTGATGAAGTTGCCGCGTTCGGCAAGTCGAATATGGACGCCTTCGTTCAGGCTGGAACCATTTTCTTTCACGGCTTCGAAGAATTGGCAAAGACGTTCGTCGGTTTGACCCAAGCCCAAGTCGAATCCGGTATGACCACGGCGAAGGCCTTGATCAGTGCCAAGACTTTGACTGAGTTCACCGACCTGCAGAACGCCTATACCAAGAGCACTTTCGATCACGTTGTTTCCGAAGCCACTCACATTTCGGAACTTGCGATCAAGATTACAAATGAGGCTATTGAACCGATCAGCGCACGTGTTACCGCGACGATCGAACATATGGCGAAGCCGGCGTTCGCAACCATCTGAACCCCGCTAGCTGCATTCTAGTAATGCGCGCCCGGCCCGAAACGGCCGGGCGTTTTGCTGTCGGCCGTCCTGTCGATCCGCCATGTCTCTGGTGGAATTCGTCTGTCCTTGCTAGTGAATAGACAGATCAAGAGTTCGATGAGGGAGTTCCATGATGTTTCGTGGCGTTATGCTCGCTGCCGGCGCGGTGGCGCTTTCGTTCGCAACAGCGGCCAAAGCAGACGATCTGTGGCGCTCCCAGCTCGAGGTCGGATCTTTCGACGTATTCCATAAGGCGGATTCGGAGGCCTTCGATTTGCAGCTGAGGCCTGGTTGGCGGCTGTGGGATTTTGGCGTCTTCGCCGGCGGTATGGTCACGACCAAAGGCGCTCTCATGGGCTATGGGGGCATTACGTTTGATCTGCATTTGACGGATCATATCCTGATACTCCCCGATGCGGCGGTGGGCTATTACAGCCGTGGAAGCGATAAGATCCTTTCCTTTAAATCGACGGCGGAGTTTCGCACCGGTATCGGTGCGGCATATGAATTCGATAATGGCTGGCGCTTGGGTGCCGATATTCATCATATTTCTAATGCCGGTCTCGATAAGAAAAACCCTGGAGTGGAAATCGCGGCCTTGACCCTTGCGATTCCACTTTTTGGAAACGAGGAGCCGGTGGCAGAGGCGCCTGCGGCGGCCGTCGCGCCGACCGCACCGACACCCGCCGCCGCCGCACCGCTTAACTACCTCGTGTTTTTCGATTTCAATAAGTCGGATCTGACGTCCGACGCCCAGAAGATTATCCATGATGCAGCAGACAATGCAGCGAAATCGAGCCCGACCAAATTAACGGTTACAGGACACACAGACACGGTGGGTTCAGACGCTTATAATTTGCGCCTCTCCAAGCGCCGTGCGGTATCGGTTCAAAAGGAGTTGGTGCGTGACGGCGTTCCTGCCGGGGAAATCGCCATATTCGCCAAAGGTAAACACGAACTTCTCGTCCCGACTGCGGATGGCGTTAAGGAGCCTCAGAATCGACGCGTACAAATCGTTTTCGAATGATGGCTTTGTCTTAAGCTCACGAAATAAGGCCGCCGATCACATATCGGCGGCCTTATTTTTTGGGCTTTTCGATTCCCTGCTCTGCGGCCTTTGAACCTGCGCCCGAAAGGGCCATATTACCGTTTAGAATCTCCTCGACACCGGCCATCTTTGGCCGGAGCATATCGGAAATATGGCGGACACGAACAGACACGACGAAGATGGACCTGTCATCGGTGCGGTAACCAAAACCCGTGTCGAGACGAAGAAGCCTTCAATGTACAAGGTTCTTATGCTGAACGACGATTACACTCCGATGGAGTTCGTCGTTCACGTACTTGAACGATTCTTCCGGAAAACACGGGAGGAGTCGACCCAAATCATGTTGCACATCCACCGCCGGGGCGTGGGTCTCTGCGGCGTTTTTACCTATGAGGTTGCGGAAACAAAAGTGACGCAGGTCATGGACTTTGCGCGCCAACACCAACATCCTCTTCAATGTACTCTGGAGAAAGACTGAGGCACCCATGCTCTCGCGAAATCTCGAGCAAACGCTCCGTCAAGCCCTGGCTCAGGCCAATGCCCGCAGGCATGAATATGCGACGCTCGAGCATCTTCTCCTTGCGCTGACCGAAGATCAGGATGCTGTCGCGGTAATGCGCGCTTGTGGCGTAGACATCGCCAGATTGAAGAAGGATGTCGGCGACTATATCGACGCGGAGTTGTCGAACTTGGCTGTCACCCGGCCCGATGATGCCAAACCGACTGCCGGCTTTCAGCGCGTCCTGCAACGCGCCGCAATTCATGTTCAATCTTCCGGCCGCGAAGAGGTGACCGGCGCCAATGTATTGATCGCCCTATTCTCCGAACGCGAAAGCCATGCCGTATATTTCCTGCAGGCACAGGAAATGACTCGCTTCGATGCAGTCAATTTCGTGTCGCATGGCATCGCAAAAATTCCTGCCCATTCTGAAGCGAAAAGGGTGAGCGGCGCCGACAGCGACGCTCAGGCAGAGAAGGTGGTCAAGAAGGGCACGGAGGCTCTGGATGCCTATTGCGTGAACCTTAACCGCAAAGCTCAATCGGGCAAGATCGACCCACTGATCGGTCGCGAGGCCGAGATCGAGCGGACCATCCAGATTCTCTGCCGCCGCTCCAAGAACAATCCGCTTTATGTCGGCGACCCAGGCGTCGGCAAAACGGCCATTGCCGAGGGGCTTGCCCGTCGCATAGTCCACGCGGAAGTTCCCGAGGTATTAAAGGACGCGACCATTTTCGCGCTCGATATGGGGTCACTGCTTGCCGGTACGCGCTATCGCGGAGACTTCGAGGAACGATTGAAGGCGGTGATATCGGAGGTAGAGCAGATGCCGGGTGCGGTTCTGTTCATTGACGAAATTCATACGATCATCGGAGCCGGCGCAACCTCGGGCGGGGCGATGGATGCGTCCAATCTGCTGAAACCCGCTCTCGCCAGCGGCACGCTGCGCTGCATCGGATCGACCACCTATAAGGAATATCGCAGCTATTTCGAGAAGGATCGGGCGTTGGTCCGCCGCTTTCAGAAAATCGATGTCAACGAACCGACAGTAGAAGATTCGGTCAAAATACTGATGGGGTTGAAGCCCTATTACGAAAAGCATCACCGCATTCGCTATACCGCAGATGCGATCAAGGCGGCTGTTGAGCTTTCGGCGCGCTATATCACCGACCGCAAATTGCCGGACAAGGCGATCGATATCATCGACGAAGTCGGCGCGGCTCAGATGCTGCTACCCGAACATCGCCGGCGCAAAACGATCGGCATAAAGGACGTCGAAGCTGTGGTCGCCAAGATCGCGCGCATCCCTCCAAAGAGCGTTAGCCGCGACGACAAGGAAGTATTGCGTCATCTCGAGAGTACGCTGAAGACATTGGTCTTCGGCCAAGAAAAGGCTATCGACGCTCTTACGAGTGCGATCAAGCTGGCACGCGCCGGCCTTCGCGACCCGGAAAAGCCGATAGGCTCATATCTGTTCTCCGGCCCGACAGGCGTCGGCAAGACAGAGGTGGCTCGCCAACTGGCACGAGCCTTGGGCATTGAGCTTACGCGGTTCGACATGTCGGAATATATGGAGCGTCATACGATCAGCAGGCTGATCGGCGCACCGCCCGGCTATGTTGGCTTCGACCAGGGCGGGCTGCTGACCGACGCCATCGACCAGCATCCCCATCAGGTGCTGCTGCTGGACGAAATCGAGAAGGCGCACCCCGACCTCTACAACATCCTGCTGCAGGTGATGGATTACGGGAAACTGACCGACCACAACGGCAAGGCGGTCGATTTCCGCAATGTCATCCTGATCATGACAACCAATGCCGGCGCAGCCGACATGGCGAAAGAGGCGATCGGCTTTCAGCGCGTCGGACGCGAAGGCGAGGACGAGGATGCGATAAATCGCATGTTCACGCCGGAGTTCCGTAACCGTCTGGATGCGATTATCCCGTTCAGCGCCCTGTCGAACGAGGTAATTCAGCGCGTCGTGGACAAATTCATCATCGAACTGGAGGGCCAACTTGCCGACCGGGGCGTGATGATTGAGTTGACCGACGCCGCTCGCAACTGGCTTGGCCGTAAGGGCTATGATCCCAAGATGGGCGCGCGGCCGTTAGCCCGGGCAATCCAAGAACATGTAAAGAAGCCTCTGGCGGAGGAGTTGCTGTTCGGCCGTCTCTCCAAGGGCGGCTTGGTCCGGCTAGACGTCAAGGACGGTCGGATCGTCTTCGACTATCCGGAGGTCAAGCCACCACCGTCACCAGCGGCACCTATCCTTCCGGAGCCCGAATTGGTCGAGTAGAAATCTGTCGCAAAATTAACCCCTCTTCCCTTCGACGGGACGAGGGGTTTTTTGTGTCGGCAAACCTACGTAAGAATTGCCCGAATGACATTCAAAATTGAGGGCGGGGAGATTGATGGCTGATTTCATCTTGGTTCATGGCGGGTTGCACGGGGCGTCTTGCTGGGATCTCCTGCGGCCCGAGTTGGAACGCGCAGGCCATCGCACCTTTGCGATGGATTTACCGATCGACCGGCCCAATGCCTGGATGGACGACTATGCGCAATCTGCCTTGGCGGCCGTCGAGGGCGTTGCCTCTGACAATGCCTATCTGGTCGGCCACTCAATGGGCGGCATGGTCATTCCGCGTATGGCCTTCCAACGACCTAAAGCGCGGCTGATCTTTCTATGCGCCGGATTTGCGCACAGCAACGAGGCTGAACATGCTGAGGGGCTCGATGCGACCAGACCCGACTTTTTCAGCAAGCTGACAATCGATAGCCAAGGTTGTCTCACCATGACTGCGGAAAACGCGATCGCGCTGTTCTATCAGGATGTGGAGCCCGAACTGGCCAAGTGGGCTGTCTCGACACTTCGGCCGCAGTGGCACGAAAGCTTCGCCAAAGTGGGACCTGTCTCTCCTTACGCAGAGCGGGTCGCCCATGTGATTTATACGACTGAAGATGAGATCATCGATCCAGCCAAACATCGCGCTATGGCCGAGAAACGCTTCGGCATTAAGCCAATCGCACTCCCAGGCGGCCATTCGCCGTTTCTGTCACACCCGGCCGAGTTGGCAGATGTGTTGAACCGGATCGTGGTAGCAGATATGGCCGGCGAGCGTTACTCGCCAAACTGATAGGCGGAAATCGCTGAGCCCATAACCCGGTCGCAATAGGTTCGCAGTCCGGCATCTTTGCCCGCCGCGCCGGCAACCACCATTAGCGGGATCAGATGTTCCTCGCGCGGATGTGCGTCACGAGCGGCCGGGGCTTCGGTCCAGTGAGCCAAGTTCTCGTTGCGGCGGATAGGATCTCGGTTGACCACCGAATCAGTCAACCAGTCGTCGAACGCTACCGATCCGGTGGGCGGCAGTCCGCGCATGAAGGCCGCCATATTGTGATAGCTCATCCCGCTGCCGACAATCAGCACATTGCGGTCTCGCAGTGACGCGAGCGCACGACCGACGGCGATATGCTCCTCCGGGTCGAGACCTGTCTTCAGCGATAATTGAACGATCGGTATATCTGCATCCGGGTAGATCAGCATGAAGGGGATGAAGACCCCGTGATCCAAGCCGCGTTCGGCGTCGGAACGCGACTCTATGCCAGCAGCTGTCAGGAGATCACGCACCTCTTGCGCCAGGGACGGTGAACCCGGCGCGTCGTAGCGCAGACGATAGGTGTGTTCCGGGAATCCATAATAATCGAACAGCAGAGGTGGATGGGCTGATGTAGAGACTGTGAATTCCGGTTCTTCCCAGTGCGCCGAAATTACCACAATCGCGTCAGGTTTCGGCCCCACCGCCTTGCTCATATCTTTCAGCCAGTCGCCCATCCGGTCCCAAGTGTCGGCCGGCCCCATGGTCCAATCCATGAAGAAGCATGGTCCACCGCCATGAGGAATATAGAAGCAGGGTGTGCGATCGGTCATCAGCGGTGTCCAGATGTCAGCTTTGCTTAAACGGCGAATGTTCGGCCAGCATGGCCATCTGGGCGCGCATTCCGTCGCGCTCCCGCTCCAGGAAATGGGCAATCGCATCGCGCAATCCAAGGTGCGAGATCCAATGGGCGCTCTCCATCTGTACCGGCAGATAGCCGCGCTGGATCTTATGCTCTCCCTGCGCCCCGGCTTCGACCCGCTTCAACCCATGCGCGATGGCGAAATCGATCGCCTGGTAGTAGCAAGTTTCGAAATGAAGGAACCTGAAGTCCGCTCCGCAACCCCAGTTGCGGCCATAGAGCGCATCAGATCCTAAAAGGTTCAGCGCACCGGCGACCCATTCGCCGTGTCGTCGCGCGAGGATCAGCACTATACGCTCCGCCATTGTGCGGCCAATGCGCTGGAAGAAATCACGCGTGAGATAGGGAGTGCCCCATTTGCGATCCGACGTGTCGATGTAGAAGCGATAGAACACGTCCCAATGCTCTGGCCTCAGGTCTGCGCCAGTCAATGTCACCATCTCTATGTCCGCCTCGGCAACCTGCCGCCGCTCTTTACGGATATCCTTGCGCTTGCGCGAAGACAGCGCGCCAAGGAAGTCGTCGAAAGTAGAATAGCCGGCATTGGTCCAGTGATATTGGCAGCCGATCCGGATCAGCCAACCGGCTTGCTCGAATGCGGCTCGGTCTCGGTCTTCCAAGAAAGTGGCATGGACGGATGAAAGGTCGCGATTCTCGGCCACAGCCTTCAGTCCGGCGATCAAAGTACGGCGTACCGCACCAGAGTCGGGGCCGGGGGCCACGAGCAGACGCGGTCCTGTCGCCGGTGTGAACGGGACGGACACTTGCAGCTTGGGATAATATCGCCCGCCAGCGCGCTCGATTGCCTGGGCCCAACCATGATCGAACACGTATTCGCCAGAGGAGTGGGACTTAACATAGGCCGGAACGATCCCGACGATTCGCCGCTTGTCGTCCTCCATTATCAGATGCTGTGGGAGCCATCCGGTTTTGGCCTTGGCCGATCCGCTTTCCTCAAGAGCCGCAAGAAAGGCGTGGCAGACGAAGGGATTGTCCTCGCCGGCACAACTATCCCAGTCCGCGGCGGATATGGCCGTTATGTCGGTTTCGACTCGCAAGGAGATGGGCGGGGATTCGGCCATGGATGTCGCTGTTTTATCCCGCTGTATCGAGGAGCCTCAGTCGATTGCGAACAAAGCCTCGACTTCGACGGCGGCGTCGAGCGGCAATGAGGCTACGCCGACCGCGGCGCGTGCATGTTTGCCCGCATCGCCGAGAATTGTCGCCATAAGATCCGATGCACCGTTGATAACCTTGTGTTGTTCGACAAAGTCAGGGGTCGATGCCACGAATCCACCCAAACGCACGCATCGGCGAATACGACCAAGGTCGCCTAAGGCCGATTGGGCCTGAGCCAAAATATTGATCGCGCAAAGTCTGGCTGCACGCTGTCCGTCTTCCAACGACACGACGGCACCCAGCTTTCCCGTGACAGCGAGGGTCCCATTTTCCATCGGCAACTGACCTGAAATCGTCAGCAGACCGCCCTCGATCGTGAAGGCGACGTAGTTGGCGGCAGGGGCGGCGGGAACCGGCAGCGTGACACCTTGCGCGGAGAGCCGTTCGTCGATTGACTTTGACATAGGCTGTTTTAACTCAGTCGGATCATTGAGGAAACCGTCATTCGGAAACCTTGTCGACGCTTCTGGACCTGAAGCCATGCCGGTGCCATATTGGCACCTGAAGCAAATGCAATTTTCAATCCCAACTTATTGATCGCGATGGCCAAGCTCTCGCTTAGAAATGTTCTGACCAATTTCTATATCCGGGCCGTGACCTGGCGGCGTGGAATATTGGTCGGATCCGACGAACTCGGTAACCAGTATTACCGTGCGGTAAAGCCGGGGCAGTGGGGACGCGAGCCACGATGGGTGATCTACCCCAACGAAGACGAGGCCTCAATGGTCCCGGCCGAGTGGCACGGCTGGCTGCATCATCGGATAGCCAAGCCCCCGACCGAATTGCCACCGGTTCATCGCTCGTGGCAGAAGCCCCATCTGCCCAATAAGACCGGTACTGAGGCGGCTTACCGTCCTCCCGGTCATACGCTGGAAGGTGGACACCGGGAACGCGCTACGGGTGATTATCAGCCCTGGACACCATCCTAAATCGGGCGTTCGTCGTCGTGCTTATCTTTTAGATATTTGGAATCATGCAACGAAACGCCATTGAACCGATATTAGGCGCCCTAGTTCTGGTTGCGGCGATCGCTTTTCTGGTCTTTGCCTTCAATAAGGCAGGTCAGCGGGCATATAGCGGGTATCCCCTGACTGCCCGCTTTTCATCGATCGACGGTCTCGAAACCGGCGGCGATGTTAGAATCGGCGGTGTGAAGGTCGGCCAAGTAAACACCATCACGATAGATCCGGACAGCTATCTGGCGGTCGTCAAGATAACGGTCGTGCCCGAAATTAAATTACCTGTCGATTCGGTGGCATCGATCTCCACGGAAGGGCTGCTCGGCGGCAAATATGTGGGGATATTGCCGGGCTCTTCGGATGATATGATGAAACCCGGGGCGATGATCACTCATACCGAAGCATCGGTCTCACTCGAGAGCCTGATAGGGCAATTCATGTATAGTTCGGGTGGAAGTACCAAGCCAGCCGACGGTACCAGCGCCGCGCCCGCCGGCGGAAGTGCTCCGGCGCCTGCCCCTGGTGCACCGGCCCATCCTTGAGAACAATTCGATTTCTTGGCGTCGCGGTGCTGGCCTGCAGCATCGCAATGGTCGCTTCGGCTCAGGACGAGTTGCCAAAGGATGCTCCACCTCCGCCTAAGGTCGACAAGGCGCCCATCGCCCCGCCGACGGACGAATCGTCCGCGCTTCCGCCCGGGACTATGGTCGATCAGCCGATAGCGGTATTGCAGGGGCTGGATAAGATAACCGCCCGCGTAAAGCGATTGCCGGTAAAGGTGGGGCAAACAGTGTCCTTTGGCACCTTGTCGGTTCATGTCGACGCGTGCCGCAAAGCGCCGCCGGAGGATTCGCCCGAATCGGCCGCCTTCCTGACAATCATCGATGGAAAGTCCAATCCTGCGCAGCCGGTTTTTAACGGATGGATGTTCGCGTCCAGTCCGGCTTTGTCAGCAATGGATCATCCCGTCTACGATATCTGGGTTGTCGATTGCACCAGCGACACGACCTCTTCGGCAGCAACGCCTATGCCGCCACTCGCCGTTCCTGCCCACTGAAATTCGGCGTCGCGGCCCAGGGCAGCCGCTAGCCGCTGACGATATTTGGCGCGCGGAATTTCGATGGCCCCAAATTGCGCGAGATGCTCTGTCGCAAACTGTGTATCCAATAGGCTGAAGCCGCCCCGAAGTAGCCGGGCAACGAGATGGACAAGGGCTATTTTGCTGGCGTCGCGAACCGTACTGAACATGCTTTCACCAAAAAATGCGCCTTTGAGGGCAACACCGTATAGGCCTCCTACAAGCGTTTCACCTTGCCAAACCTCGATGCTGTGGGCGTGCCCTAATCGGTGGAGCTCGAGGCAGAGAGAACGAATGCGCCCGTTTATCCAGGTGGTGGGACGGTCCCAGCCGCCGCCGGCACATCCATCGATGACACCGGCGAAATCCTGGTCTGCGGTGACACGCAGATCCGTGGTTCGCACTGTCCGTGCCAAGCGGCGGGATAGGTGAAACCGATCGAGTGGCAAAATTCCGCGGGGGTCGGGGTCGAACCACGCGAGTTTTTCGTCGTCAGCTGATTGAGCCATCGGAAATATTCCGACGGAATAGGCGCGCAGAATGAGGTCGGGGGTAAGCTCGATCTCGTCGGTCACAGGGCTATCCCCGTAAGCCTCAAGGGTCGCTGGCGAGGAGCTGTTCCAGCCAATGGATGTCGTATTCACCTGTGATGAAGGCCGGTTCGTCCAGAATTCGGCGATGCAACGGCAATGTCGTATCAACGCCGTCGACGACGAACTCCTCAAGTGCACGCCGCAGTCGGGCTATGCATTCGGTTCTATCTGCACCGTGCACGATCAGCTTGGCGATGAGGCTGTCGTAATTCGACGGTATGCGATAACCGCCGTAGAGACCGCTATCGATACGCACGCCTGGACCGCCGGGCGCATGGAAGCTTTTCACGATGCCTGGCGAGGGCATGAAGGTCACGGAGTTTTCCGCATTGATGCGGCATTCGATGGCGTGGCCGGATATGCGAACGTCGTCTTGCGTGAAGCTAAGCTTCTCTCCGGCTGCGACGCGAATTTGTTCGCGCACCAGATCAATGCCCGTGATCTCTTCTGTTACCGAGTGCTCAACCTGCAGACGGGTGTTCATCTCCATGAAGAAGAACTCGCCGTTCTCGTACAGGAACTCCATCGTTCCGGCGCCGCGATACCCGAGCGCTCTGACGGTTTCCGCTGCCAATTTACCGATTGCTGCCCGGTGGTCCTGGGGCAAGACGGGGGAGGGGCCTTCCTCGAGCAGTTTTTGGTGGCGGCGTTGAATCGAGCAATCACGTTCGCCCAAATGGACGGCATTACCGAAATTGTCGCCGAATAGTTGAATCTCGATGTGGCGAGGCTTTTCCAAATAGCGCTCGATATAAACTGAATCGTCGCCAAAATTCGCCCGCGCTTCGCTTTGAGCAAGCTGCAAAGCTTCGCCCAACTGGTCGGCGCTATGGGCGACCTTCATCCCTTTGCCGCCGCCGCCTGACGATGCCTTGATCAGGACAGGGTATCCAATTTCCTTGGCGACCGCCAAAGCCTCGTCCTCGCCTGATACAGCTCCGTCGGACCCACGCACGACCGGAAGATTGAGCCCCGCGACTGTCTGTTTGGCGGTGACCTTGTCGCCCATTATCCGCATATGCTCGGGCGAAGGACCGATGAATGTGATGCCATGCTCAGCGACGACTTCGGCAAACCGCGCATTCTCAGACAGGAATCCGACACCGGGATGGATCGCATCGGCTCCGGTAATTTCTGCAGCCGATAAGATCGCGGGCATGTTCAAATAACTGTCGCGCGATGAGGGCGGCCCGATGCAGACGCTTTCGTCGGCAAGCCGAACATGCATGGCGTCTGCGTCTGCGGTTGAATGCACCGCGACAGTCGAGATACCCATATCGTGACAAGCGCGATGGATGCGAAGCGCGATTTCGCCACGATTGGCGATGAGGATTTTCTGGAACAAGACCGCTAAGCGCCTATTCCACGATCATCATTGGCTCGCCGTACTCGACCGGCTGGCCATCGGAAATCAGGATTTGCGAGACCACGCCACTCTTCGGTGCTTTGATCGGGTTCATGACCTTCATAGCTTCGATAATCAAAAGCGTATCGCCCACCCGCACCGTGCTGCCGACGGACACAAAGGGTGGTGCTCCTGGCTCAGCCTGGAGATATGCGGTTCCGACCATCGGGGAGGTCACGGCTCCGGGATTGCTGGCGGGCGAGACGGCAGCCGGTGCAACGGCCGGCGCAGCTGTGCTCGCGGCAAAATGGACAGGCGCTGCCATAGCGGCTCGTGAGACACGAACGCGCCGATCTCCCTCCGCCATCTCGATTTCGGACAGACCGGTTTCGGTCATCAACTCGGCCAATTTCCGAATGGTCTCAGGGTCTATGTCGAACGGCGGCATGGGCGCTCCAGGCAAATTTGCGCGATCTTAGTCGGGTCGAACGAGCTGCGCCATGGCGTCGAGCGCAAGGAGATAACCCTTGAGGCCAAAGCCACAGATAACGCCCGACGCAGCGCGGGAAATATAAGAATGGTGGCGGAATTCCTCCCGCCGGAAGATGTTAGAGAGATGGACTTCTACCACGGGTAGGTCGGACGCGATGAGCGCATCGAGCAAAGCGACCGAGGTATGAGTATAGCCGCCGGCATTGATAATTATGCCCGCGTGGTTTTTACCGGCGCTTTGCGCCCAGTCGACCAGCTCGCCCTCTTTGTTGGATTGGCGAAACTCAATGGTCAGCCCCAATTCTGATGCCTTCGCGCGACTCGCGGCCTCGATGTCGGCAAGCGTATCCCGACCATAAATAGCGGGCTCACGCTGACCCAGCATGTTCAGGTTGGGGCCGTTGACGATCAAGATAGATGGGTGGTCGGTCACTGAAGTAGCCTCAAAGCGGTTGCGCGTCATACATGAGGCGATGGCCGGCGGCAATTCTTGATCGCCTTCCGACGCTAAGTGCACCCAATCGAGTGAGGCTACTCCGGAAGATGGCAGACCGCCTCGACGTTATGGCCGTCCAAGTCGAACGCGAACGCGCCATAATAGTTGGGATGATAATGCGCCCGAATGCCAGGTGCGCCATTATCCCGTCCGCCTGCAGCGAGCGCCGCCCTGTAAAACGCGTCGACCGCTGCACGACTCGGCGCCGTAAAAGCGATATGGACCGGGCCTTGGACCGGCTTGCCGCCCCCGATCCAGAAATACGGTTTGCCGGCTGATCCGAAGCCCACATGCGCATCGCCACCGGTCTGCTCAGCGGTCAGCTCGATAATTATGCCAATGTCTAGTGGCGCCAAGGCGGTCACATAGAAGGATTTGGCACGCTCAACATTTCTGACTGCAAGGCCCACGTGATCGAGCATGGCTCAGCCTTTGTCCTTGCAAGCGTCCGCCACGTATTTTTTGAGCTCATCCACGGTAGAGGCGCCGCCGATGATCTGGTCGCCAATTACAAAACCGGGCGTGCCGCTGATATCGAGTGCGCGGCCGAGGTCCAGATTTTTGTCGATTTCCGCCTGAATCTCCGGCGACTCCATGTCCTTATGCAGCCGATCGAGGTCGAGCCCGACGCTTTTGGCAATTTCATCGACCAGCGCCGCCTTGTCGTAGTGCCCCTTATGCGCCAGCAAAGCCTCGTGGAAAGCGGCGTATTTTCCTTGTTTCACCGAAGCCAGTGCAGCCTTAGACGCGACAAGTGAAATCGGGCCAAGTATCGGGAATTCCTTCAAGACCAGTTTTACGCGACCGTCATCCTTCAAAAGCTTTTGGATTTCCGGTTCGTTGGCCTGGCAGTAAGGGCATTGATTGTCGAAGAACTCTACGATTGTGCAGTCGCTGGCCACGTTGCCCAGAACCTGAGTCGCCGGATCATGGAGCAAGTCCGGCGCGCGCTTGGCCAACGCGTCCTTCGCCGCCTTCTCTTTATCGGCCTGCATATTGGCCTGGTAGGTTTCGACGGCCTGGATGATCACTTCCGGGTGCTTCATCAGATAGTCGTGCACGACGCCTTCAATGCCGGCACGCTCAGCGTCGTTCATCGGGGGCGCATCGGCAGCCCCTGCAACCAACGGCGAGCACAATAACAAGGTCAGGCAAGCAAATGTCGGTATAGAACGAAGGAGGCGCATGGAGTTTCCTGATGAAAAGGTAGCGTTCGACGGCCCTAGGGCCGCTGGGCAAAACCGGAAGTTCCGGGGCCGAAGATTCCATTCGGGGAATCGGATGTCGGGCCGACGCTGAAATGCACGCCGGCTGAATCTTCGGGGTCGTGGCCGTGCTTCTGTTGTGAAAGGCTGGCAGCTATTAAATCCTGGGCGCGCAGCCATTCGCGCGACCCGGCGGGCAACTGGCGCATTGCATCGGACGCCATTCTGCGCGCTGTCTTTGGTCGGCCGTCCAGGACAGCTTCTTCCGCCAATTCGAGCTTGGCGAGCGCTTCATGGCCCTGCCGACCGTAGGCCACCGCGAAAAAACGATGAACCGCCGAGCTATGGGCGTCGGCCTTGTTCGCAATATTCAGCTGGTCGATCGCCACTGCGAGATTGGCTGGGTCGTCTACCTCAAGCAGCGCTTGCGCATATTCCGTGTGGATCTCTTCCGTGTTCTTGGGCGCCAACGCTGCAGCCTGTTTGAACGGAGTAATCGAATCTGCGACGCGGCCATTCTCGAACAGCATCTGCGCCTTAGCCTGATAAAAATACGGATTTTTCGGTTCCAGCGCGATCAACTGGTCGATCAGTTCCACAGCCGGTTCTATCTGTCCGAGCCGCCAAAGCGCCACGCTGCGTCCATAGCGGCCGGCGATGCTGGTATCCGCTCGGGAATATTTTTTGAGTGCGAAGTCGGGCTGCAGGTAACCGATAAGTTTAGCCTTCATCCGGGCGTAGAGTTCATTCCATTCAGGCGGAACTTGCTTATCCGCATAATGTGACCGCCCAACACCCTGAATGATTGCCTGGACGCGGTCAGGCGTAGGCGGGTGATCGACCATAAATTTCTGGTCCCCCGTCAGGGGAACTCCGTCTTCGACCTGAATTTTTTGCATGAACTCGAGGAGACCGCGGGGCGAAAGCTGGGCCTTCTCCAAATAACTCATACCCGCCTCGTCGGCAGAGGCTTCCTTGGCGCGGCTGAACGCTAGATAGGAGCGGATGCCCATATCTTCGCCGAGGCCCAGAGCCGGAATAAGCACGCTCGGGTCGCGAGCGCCTGCCGCCGCTACCGCACTCAGCACGGTTGCCAGCAGCATCGTGTATGACGCGTCCTCCATATCCTGATCGCCGCGAACGAGATGGCCATCGGCGATATGGCCGGTCTCGTGCGCAAGAACACCGGCTACCTGCAGCGGATTGTCTGACCTTTCGAGCATCCCGGTATAGACGAAGATATTCTGGCCACCGGCGACAAAGGAGTTAAGTTCGGGGCTATTGACCAGGATGATATGTACATCTTCGGGTTTGAGCCCGGCCGCCAACCAGATCGGCGTGGCAAAAGTTCGGACGGTCTGCTCGACTTCCGTGTCGCCGAAAAGTGGCGGGACGCCCTGAGCATGGACCGTCGTCGCGAGACATATACTCGCCAGCATCGAAGCGACCGTGTTGCGCAAACTAGGATAGAATGCCAAGGCTCCCCCTCGGGGCGTGGTAATAAACTCGTTCTGACAGATCTTGGGCGCTTAGTGCGCTTGTGCAACGATCATAAGTGATTTTCATGCCGATGTCGAAGACCATCCCAGGCCCAATGGCCGCTGTTCCCCGGCCGGTTCCGGCAACAATTTCCTCTTTTGTTGCCATGGACATGATGCGCGAAGCCAACGCGCTGGCGGCGGCAGGACGCTCGATCATTCACCTGGAGACAGGGCAGCCGTCGACGGGAGCCCCAAGTCTCGTCAGGAAAGCTGCGACTCATGCGATTGCACATGAGACCCTCGGTTATACCGAGGCCTTGGGCCTGCCTGCTTTGCGCGCCAGAATTGCGGCGCATTACGGTGAGCGTCACGGGTTAGAGATCGATCCCTCGCGGGTGATCGCGACTACCGGCAGTTCGGCCGGTTTGATGCTCGCATTTTTGTCGCTCACCGCGCCGGGAGGCCGAATCGGCATGGCGCGTCCAAGCTATCCTTGTTACCGCAACATCGCGACCGCGTTGGGGATGGACCCCGTCGAGATAGCCTGCCGGGCCGAGGACGGATTCCAGCCGACTGTTGCGGCCTTGGAGGGGCTTAATCGTCCTCTCGACCTGCTGTTGGTCGCGAGCCCCGCCAATCCCACAGGAGTAGTACTGCCGCGCGCCCGGTTGGCCGAAATCGCAGCTTGGTGCCGCACGTTTCAAGTGCCTCTGGTGGCAGACGAAATTTATCATGGATTGACCTATACCGGGTCTGCCACGACTGCTTTGGAAGTCGATGATAGCGCAATCGTGCTGAACGGCTTTTCAAAATATTATTCAATGACCGGCTGGCGTTTGGGCTGGATGATCGTTCCGGAATCGAAAATCCGACAGGTCGAGTGTCTGGCTCAAAATCTCTATATCGCCCCTCCTTCCGTATCGCAGCATGCAGCGCTTGCCGCCTTTGATGCAAAGGATGAACTCGAGCAAAATCTCGCGCGATATGCCGAAAACCGAATGGTGCTTCTGAAAGGGCTCGCGCGCCTCGGTCTTGAGGTTCCGGCATCGCCCGACGGTGCGTTCTATACCTACGCGAGGTTACCTGCAGATTGGCCGGACAGTGTTACGATCGCTCACCGATGGCTACAGGAAACAGGGGTGGCTGTTACCCCCGGGATCGATTTCGACACAATCGATGGGGGGCGATACGTCCGGTTTGGCTATGCGGGTTCTACCGCGGATATCGTCGAGGCCGTGGCCCGGCTTCAGCAATGGCGTCTTAACGCTTGACCGTTCACTTGAAGATTCCATTCCATAAAATCCGGTCACAATTGGTTATTTTTTGCTGTAGATAGGGGGAAAGGAGGGGCGATCCATGCGGCACACTATGGCCGATATATACGATGAACGCGTGATTTCGCGCGCCTCGTGGACCTATCGCACCTTTGAAGCGGGCTGTGTCGTGGTCGGGATCGGAGCAATGATGCTCCGCACAGAACCGGATTTGCCAGCGGGGTGGGGCGGAATTTGTCTCGCCATCGATATTTTCGTCCTACTTGTATTTGCGCTTGATTGGCTCGTACGCCTGTGGGTGATCCCGCTGCAGCATATGGCTATGAGCCCGGCCGACGCGCGAAAAGAATGGATAAGCTCGCGTTCCAGCATCATCGGAATTCTCTCTTTTGCGCCGATGGCAGTCATGGCGCTTGTCGATCCGTCCCCGGCCGGCGCGCCGGTTCTGTCGGTGCTGTGGGTCATCAGATTTGCCCATTACTCCCAGGGTATCGACATGCTTGTCTCCGTCTTCGCTCGCGAACAGCAGGCGATCACCGGGGTGCTGTTCATTTTCTTCAGCGTATTGCTGACGGGCGGCGTGGTGGAGTTTTTGGCCGAACGTCACGCGCAACCCCAGGTTTTCGGCAGCGTGGCGCGAACGCTGTGGTGGGGGATCACTACACTGACCACCACGGGCTACGGCGACGCGGTGCCCATAACGCCGCTCGGCCGCTTAGTGGCCGGAGCCATGATGATCTCAGGCATCGTCGTTTTCGGGTTGCTTGCCGGTATACTCGCGACCGGATTTGCTGCCGAGATGAAGCGCCGAGATTTTCTGCGCAATTGGGATTTGGTCGCGCAGGTTCCGATGTTTCACGATGTAGGCCCTGGAACCATCGCTGATCTGGCGGGTCTGCTACGTCCGCGCGAATTGCCATCGCGGACCGTGGTCGCGCGCCGGGGCGCAGCCGGTGACTGCATGTTTTTTATCGTCAGCGGCGAGGTGGAGATTCAACTGGAGCCGAAGCCGGTTCGTTTGGGCCGTGGGCATTTTTTCGGCGAAATGGCGTTGGTTACCGGGGCGACCAGAAATGCAACGGTGGTAACAACGGCGGCTACCAGGCTACTTGTTCTAGATATCGCGGACTTCCGAGCGCTTGCTTCGGCAAAGCCCGAATTGCTCGATATCATCCACCAGGAGGCGGGTCGTCGTTCGAGCCCAACCTGATTGTCATCATTCCCGGATGAGACTTTGGTCGGATCATCGGGGCTGCATCGCAGTAAATCCGTGACGCCGACAATGGGTGCAAATCGCCCGAACCCTGTTTATAATTATTCTATGGAAATTCTAGACAATCTTACGACCGGTCTCGAAGCCGGCACTGCAACAAGCTCCGGTGTGGCTTTACCGCCCACTGTGCGGGTTACGACCCTTCCGAATGGATTGCGCGTAGCGACCGACACGATGCCCAGTGTCGAAAGTGCGACGGTTGGCATATGGACAAATTGCGGGGCGCGTCACGAAACCGAGTCTGAAAACGGTGTCGCTCATCTGCTTGAGCATATGCTGTTCAAGGGTACCGAGCGACGCTCGGCCCAGGCCATTGCGGAAGAGATCGAGGCCGTCGGCGGTCAGATGAACGCATATACGGCCCGAGAAAACACCGCCTATTACGCCCGTGTACTCAAAGAAGATGTCGCGCTCGCAGTCGATATCGTCGCTGACTTGTTGCAGCACTCGGTTTTTGACGAGGCCGAACTCGGCCGTGAACGTTCCGTCGTACTGCAGGAAATCGGGCAAGCCAACGATACGCCGGACGACATTATTTTCGATCACTTTCAGGGCGCGGCTTTCCCGGGGCAACCCATGGGCCGCCCCGTGCTGGGTACGCCCGAAACAGTCGCAAACATGTCGCGTTCCGCGCTTACCGGGTACCTGACGACCCATTATGTGCCGAGTGAACTCGTGCTGACAGCGGCGGGCGCGGTTGATCACGACCGGCTTGTCGATCAGGCGCTTAAACAATTCGATCGTCTGCCGTCGGCTAAGCCGCCGGCGTCAAGTCCTATCGCCTACGGCGGGGGCGACTTTCGGGTCGAACAGGATCTAGAACAACTTCATTTCCTGATAGGTTTTCAGGGGGCGGCCATCGGAGATGCAGACTATTACGCTCAGTCGGTACTCTCGACCGTTCTGGGCGGCGGGATGTCCTCTCGCCTGTTCCAGGAGGTGCGGGAGAAACGCGGTCTGGTCTATGCCATCTATAGTTTTGCATCGGCGTATCAGGACGGCGGCGTTTTCGGCGTTTATGCCGGGACCGGTGCTTCGGAGATCGCCGAATTGGTGCCTGTTGTCTGCGACGAACTTCAAAAAGTCATACACCACGTCGATGAAGCGGAGTTGGCGCGCGCGCGGGCGCAGATCAGGGCCGGATTGCTGATGTCGATGGAAAGCACGATGTCCCGCGCTGAGCAGTTGGGCCAGCATTTGTTGCTTTTCGGGCGAGCGATTCCTACGCGAGAGATCATTGAAAAGATCGATCAAGTTGATGTCGCGGCGGTCCAAAAGGCTGCAGCGAAGCTGTTCTCAAGTCGGCCAACCATTGCTGCTATGGGTCCGCTCGGCAACCTCGAAGCCTATGATCTAACCGTGAGGCGCTTTTCCTGAATGTTCGGCTTTGCGTCATGAATAACTATGTCTAGATGATCAGACTCACGCGATCGAGTTCCAGCGCGCTGGCCGCAACACGACTCGAGGGAGATGCGGTTTTCCTGCGGCCGCCTCAATCCGATGAATGGACACGTTGGGCCGAGCTTCGAGCCGAGAGCCGCTATTTTTTGGTTCCCTGGGAGCCGAGTTGGCCACCGGATGCTCTTACCGAGGGCGCATATCACCGCCGCACGCGTCGGTTGACGACGGAATGGAAGACCGACGAGGGGTATAGCTTCCATGTGTTTCAAAAGGAGCGCGGTTGCCTTGTCGGGGGAATAGGACTTACCCAGGTAAAGCGCGGTGTGGCTCAGACCGCAACGCTCGGCTATTGGGTGGGCGAACCCTTTCAGAAACGCGGCTATATGACGGATGCGGTCCGGACAATCGTTCGCTTCGGATTTCAGCAACTCAAGCTTCATCGAATCGAGGCCGCTTGCTTACCGGAAAATATCGCCAGCCGGCGGGTTCTGGAAAAGGCGAACTTTATTCGCGAGGGCTATGCGAGGCTCTATCTCAGAATCGCGGGTGACTGGCGCGATCACCTGACCTTCGCTCTGCTCCAGGAAGATTTCGAGGCGTCGATTCAAGGCCGGATGTAATCTGTTCGCCATAAATGGCGACAGGCGACGACCCGGCAAAATAAGACTGTCTAAGGGCAAAACTTACGGCAATACGCCAGAATGGGAGGAACTATGAGCCGGGATAAATCCAATGGCGCATATCGTGTCGGACGGCGGACTGTGTTGAGCGGCGCTACGATGGCAGGCCTGCTGGCGGCCGCACCGAGTTTTGCCAAATCGGGCCCAGGCGGTTTCACGGCGGACGGCCTGAAGGCTGTGACGTCAGCTATGCAAGGAGCCATAGACAAGGGAGACGCTGCGGGCTTGGTGACGCTGCTTTATCGCCACGGAACTGTGGCCCAGGTTACCGCTGTCGGTTGGCAGGATGAATCCGCTAAGACGCCGATGCGGCGGGACACGATTTTTCGGATCGCCTCGATGACCAAGCCGATCGTCAGCGTCGCCACGCTGATGCTGATGGAGGAAGGCGTGTTCGCCTTGACCGACCAGGTCGATAAGTTCCTGCCGGAGCTTGCAAACCGCAATTTGTTGCCTGATCCATCCGCTCCGCTCAAAACCGCTGCGCCATCGCCGCACGGGATCACGATCCTTGATCTTCTGACTCATCGCTCGGGCATCGTGACCCCCGATACGAAGCCCGGCCCGCTGGTCTCTGCGTTGAAAGAGGCAGATTCCGCGCGTTCGATCGGGCCCGATGAATGGATCAAGCGTGTCGGCGCGCTACCGTTAGCTTACGAACCGGGCACGCGATTCAATTATGGAAATTCATTCGACGTATTGGGCGTTTTGCTGGCCCGGGCTTCGGGAATGCCGTTGCCCCAACTTTTGGAACAGCGGATATTCGCGCCTTTAGGCATGAAGGATACCGGATTTGTCGTTCCGTCGGGGAAAATGCCGCGATTCGCCACAAATTATGCCACTGATCCTCAAAGCGGCAGACGGGTCGTGTCCGACCAGCCCGGCGAAAATAGCCGATGGGCAAAACCACCGGCATTTCCTGCCGGCGCTGGCGGATTGGTCTCGACCGCAGATGATTACCTCTCATTCGCGCGAATGTTGCTTGGCCGCGGTCGGGACGGCGACGTTCGGCTGTTGTCGCATGAATCGGTCGCGCTGATGACAGCAAATGAGTTGACTCCCGAGCAACGCAAGATCCCGTTTTCCGGGTTTGAATTCTGGGCGGGACAGGGCTTCGGCCTTGGGGTATCGGTGGTCGACGATGTGGCGCGCCAGGCGCGCTCTCCATTCGGATTTTCCTCTGCCGGCTCGTTCGGTTGGCCGGGCGCTTACGGCACATGGTGGCAGGCCGATCCCAAGGAGGACATGATTCAGATATTCATGGTCCAGATGTCGGCGGGCGATCCTCGCAGCCCGGTGCGTCGGTTTCAGGCGGCAAGTTATCAGGCGATTGACGACTGAACGTGTAATAGAACGTTGGGCGCTCGCTTAGTGGAAGCAACCGGTCTAAGGTGGCTCCGGGCTTGAGAACGACCGCTTCTTGCTCTATCCCAACTCTCCGGCCCTCGGGTCGCATATGACATTTGCCCGACCGCGCCGATAACGGCGCCTAATGGACTGCACCCCTCAAGATGTTTGGAAATCTCTTCGGCTTCTTATCCAGCGATATCGCAATCGATCTCGGAACCGCCAATACGCTCGTATATGTAAAGGGCCGGGGCATTATCCTGAACGAACCCTCGGTGGTAGCGATCACTACGAACCGCGGGAAAGCACAGGTCCTTGCGGTCGGTGATGAGGCCAAGCTCATGCTGGGGCGTACGCCCGGCAATATTCAGGCTATTCGGCCCCTGCGAGACGGCGTGATCGCCGATTTCGAAGTGGCTGAGGAGATGATCAAACATTTCATCCGAAAAGTGCATAACCGCCGCAGCTTTGCCAGCCCTCAGGTCATCATCTGCGTGCCCTCCGGCTCGACCGCCGTCGAACGCAGGGCAATCAAGGAGGCCGCGGAAAGCGCCGGAGCCCGCCGGGTCTTTTTGATCGAGGAGCCAATGGCTGCTGCGATTGGCGCCGGCCTGCCGGTGACCGAGCCCACCGGGTCGATGGTCGTCGACATCGGCGGCGGGACGACCGAAGTTGCGGTCATATCGCTTGGCGGCATTGTCTATTCTCGTTCGGTGCGTGTCGGTGGCGACAAGCTGGACGAGGCGATCATCGCTTATATCCGTCGTCATCATAATCTTCTGGTCGGCGAAAGCTCTGCGGAACGTATCAAAAAGTCGATCGGCTCTGCTTGTCCGCCGGACGATGGCGACGGCCGGATGATGGAAATCAAAGGCCGTGATCTGATGAACGGCGTGCCTAAGGAACTGATCATCAGCGAACGTCAGATCGCCGAGAGCCTGGCCGAGCCGGTTGCGGCGATCGTTGAAGCTGTCAAAGTCGCGCTCGAGCATACAGCACCCGAGCTTGCCGCCGATATTGTCGACAAGGGTATCGTTTTGACCGGTGGTGGAGCGCTTCTCTCCAATCTCGACCATGTATTGCGCTATGCTACCGGCCTGCCGGTTTCTATCGCAGACGACCCGCTGTCTTGTGTCGCGTTAGGGTCGGGCCGAGCGCTGGAAGAGATGAAAACACTGCGAAATGTTGTCATCAACGCCTATTGATCTGGCACTAGGGTATTGGCCGGTAAATCCGGTATAGTCCCGCGCGAAATCGAACGAGGGGGATGAACCCGCGTGGCCCAGCGGACTGCCTTTAGCCCGAGCGTCGTAACGCCGTCGCGCGCCTTCGGGGAGCGCTTCTCGTCGGCTGTTCTGACCGTAATCGCGATTGCATTGCTCGTGATGGGCCGTGCGGACCCGTCTTTGGTCGATCGCGCGCGCTCGCAGACTGCCGATTTTATGGCGCCCATCCTGATCGTCGTCCAACAGCCGCTTGCCACGATTCGCGACAGTGTTGGGGTTACGCGGGGTTTGCTTGATCTGGCGGCAGAAAATTCCCGCCTGCGCCTCGAAAATGAAAGGCTCAGGAAATGGGAGGCGACAGCATTGTCGCTGGAAGCTCAAAGCAGCGTCCTGCGCGGGATGATCAATTTGTCGCCCTCAGCTCCTCCGATTTTGCGTACCGAGCCGGTGATCGCTGAACCAGGTGGGCTATATGTAAAGAGTGTGCTGATTGGCGGCGGTGCGCATGACGGTTTGGGTAAGGGGCAGGCGGCGATGTCGGGCCAGGGTTTGGTCGGAAGGGTCACCGAAATTGGCGCTTGGTCGGCCCGTGTACTGCTGATCACAGACCTGAACTCGCGCATTCCGGTCATCCTCGAGGGCAGCCGGACCCACGCAATATTGACCGGCGACAACACAGCCAATCCCTATTTGATGTATCTGCCGAAAGCAGCCACCGTTTCGGTTGGTGATCGCTTGGTGACCGCAGGACATGATGGCGTATTCCCGACCGGATTGCCGGTTGCACGCGTTATCAGCGTTGAGAACGGTGAGATTCGCGCGGAACCGTTCGCCGACCTGGACAGGCTGGAATATGTCGAACTGGTCGATAGCGTTGCACAGTCCGCGCTGACGCCGGAAGTAGCCCCTGCCGAGGGGCGCGGATTCTTCGGGGTTCCGTGATGGTCGCGCCGCATCCGACAGCTTTCCATCGCCTGGATCAAAACGCCCGAAAATTGCTTCCTGTCCTAATCTCAGCTGTCCTTGCGCTGGCTGCAATTCTTCCGGTTGGCCTGCCGCAATGGGGTACATTGGCGCCGCCGTTTCTTCTGATCGGCGTCTTCTACTGGTCGATCGTACGCCCGGATCTTTTGCCCCCTACGGCGGCTTTTCTTCTAGGGCTTTTCCAGGATTTGCTGACCGGGATGCCGATCGGTTCGGGCGCGTTGATCATGGTAATCACGCAATGGACCATGAGGGGACAGCAGCGATATCTCATCAATCGTCCGTTCTTCCTTATGTGGGCAGCATTTGGCCCGGTTGTGATGATTGCCGGCGTATTGGATTGGCTGATCTATGCGCTACTGACCTTCCACCCGGCTCCGGTCGATGGTGCGCTGGTGCGAATGGGTTTGGGCTTCGTCCTTTTCCCGGTGGTCGCGTGGCTCATACTGATCCCCGCTCACCGCACTCTACCGCCTGGTTGAGCTAATGGCGGTCGAACGAGGGGATAACGAACGATACAGAACGCTGGCCCGGCGCACGTTGATGCTGGGCGGACTGCAGGCGGGGATGATCTCGCTGCTGGTCGGGCGAATGTATTATCTGCAGGTTGTCGAATCCAGCCGCTACCGGATGATGGCCGACGACAATCGCATCTCGATGCGTCTGATCGCGCCATCGCGCGGTTTGATCGTGGACCGCGCCGGGCTGGTCGTTGCCAACAACGATCAGAATTTTCGTACGTTGATAGTTTCGGAACAGACGCGCGACGTCGAGCGCACATTGGGAGTTTTGTCGGGAATCATCCAGCTGTCCGCCAGCGAGGTCGAGCGGATCCGGCACGATCTGACCCGTCGTCGGCGTTTCGTGCCCGTGACAGTGCGTGAAAATTTGACTTGGGAACAGGTCTCGATGATCGAAGTTAACGCGCCGGATCTGCCGGGCGTAATCATCGATGTCGGCGAAGTGCGCTCATATCCTCTTTCGGACCAGGCGGCGCATCTTGTCGGCTATGTCGGTGCGGTCAGCGAGGACGAACTTGATGACGACGATCCCGTTTTGGCGCTTCCCGGTTTCAAAATGGGCAAGAGCGGCGTCGAAAAGACCCGCGATGAAGATTTGCGCGGCAAGGCTGGGACCAGTGAGATGGAAGTCAACGCCTATGGCCGCACCATCCGCGAATTGTCGCGTGAACCGGGTGAACGTGGCCGTAAAGTCGTCCTTACGATCGATTCCGAATTGCAGGTCGCTGCCCATAATAGACTGATGCAAGAACGCAGTGCCGCAGCAGTAATTATGGATGCACAGACCGGGGCGGTTTATGCGCTGGCTTCCGCTCCGGGCTATGATCCAAATGTTTTTTCCAAGGGCATTCCGGCCGATCTTTGGAAATCTCTTCTAGACGATGAGACGACACCGCTGATCAACAAGGCGATCGGCGGGCAATATCCCCCAGGCTCAACATTTAAACTTGTTGTCGCGCTCGCCGGCCTGGAAAGCGGTGCGATCGGACTTGATCACTCGGTGACTTGCAATGGCACATTCCAATTGGGAGATCACACATTCTATTGCGATGCCTATAAGAACGGCGGCCATGGCACGCTGAACTTTACCGAGGGCATAGCCCGGTCTTGCGATGTATATTTCTATGATGTCGGCAACCGAACCGGCATCGACGCGATTGCGAAAGTGGCAGGCCTTCTCGGGTTGGGGGATCGCACCGGATTGGACATTCCGGGCGAACATCCGGGCACGATTCCGTCGACGGTTTGGAAAAAGGCGCATACGGGCGAACCTTGGTACGCCGGCGAAACGATCTCGTGCGCGATTGGGCAGGGACAGGTGGCCGCCACACCGCTGCAGATCGCTACGATGGTAGCGCGCCTTGCCAGCGGAGGGCGTGCGGTCGTCCCGCATGTCACAAAGGATATCTCAGGCGAAGAATTGCCGGCCGTCGAGTGGCCCAAGATCGATTTCAAACCGGAACATGTAGAGGCAGTCCTTGCCGGGATGCGGGCTGCCACCGACCATGGGACCGGCAAAGATATCCAGATCAAAGAACCCGGCATGCAGATGGCTGGCAAGACCGGAACAGCCCAGGTTCACGCCTATACGGTCGCGGAGCGCGACAGCGGGCAGATTGCCAAGGTCGATGACGCACTACCCTGGAAGCTAAAGAACCATGCTTGGTTTGTCGGCTACGCGCCCGAGGACAACCCACGCTATGTCTGCGCCGTTCTGGTCGAACATTCCGGAAAGTTCGGCGCGCAAGCCGCGGGGCCGGTAGCGCACGACCTGCTGCTGCTGACGCAGCAACGCGACCCGGCACGGATCAATGTTTCCGCCGGACGGCAAGCCGAGCCAACCTGATGGCGCAAATCACTTTCAACGAGCCGGAGCCGAGGCTAAGCGGCAAGATCAAGCTCCTGCCTTGGATATTCATCCTTTTGGTCATTGCCGTGGGCGCGGTCGGCGGCGGGGCGCTGTATTCCGCAGCAAACGGAAGTTTCCTTCCCTGGGCCAAGCCGCAGCTGATCCGTTTCGGCATGTCGCTGCTGGTCATGCTGGCATTTGGTCTGGTCGATATTCGGGTTTGGTTCCGACTTTCCTATCCCGCATATGTCGTCATGCTCGCCATGCTTGCCGGTGTCGAAGTGGCGGGCAAAGTCGGCGCTTTCGGGGCTCAACGTTGGATCAATCTGGGCTTCGTTCAGATTCAACCCTCCGAACTTATGAAGATCGCGCTCGTTATGGCATTGGCCCGCTATTTTCATGCCCGATCGTCGGAGGATGCCAAGCAGATCCGCACGCTGGTCGTTCCGGTGCTGATGATTCTGATGCCGACAGCCTTTGTCCTGTTGCAGCCGAATCTAGGCACGGCGATCATGCTCTTGTTGGCGGGGGCGTCGATGTTGTTTGTCGGCGGCGCGCGCCTCTGGCTCTTCGCTACTGTCGCGGCCGTGGGCTTGGCGGGCGCTCCGATCGCCTGGAGATCGATGCATGGTTATCAAAAACGGCGCGTGATGACGTTCCTGGATCCGTCGGTCGACCCTCTCGGCGCCGGCTATCATATCACCCAGTCGCGTATCGCACTGGGGTCGGGCGGCCTCTTCGGTAAGGGCTTTCTTCACGGGACGCAAAGCCATCTGAACTTTCTGCCGGAGAAGCAGACAGATTTCATCTTCCCGCTATTGGCGGAGGAATGGGGCCTGTGGGGCGGGCTGGTTCTGCTGGGCGCATTCGCGCTGTTGTCTTATTACGGCATCGGCGTTGGTTTGCGCAGCCGTAACCAGTTCGGCCGAATGCTGGCGATCGGGCTCAGCATCAATCTGTTTCTCTATGTCTTCATCAACACGGCAATGGTGATGGGGTTGATCCCGGTGGTGGGTGTGCCTCTGCCGTTGATTTCCTATGGCGGCACTTCGATGCTGGCGGTGATGATGGGCTTTGGCATGCTGATCAGCGTGCTGGTGCATCGCGATATAAAGATCAGCCGGCGCTATCCGCTGGGGGATTAGTGACTGTGCCAGGTTGTGGAGGTCTCCAAAGATTACCGTGGTCTACTGGGGAATTCTGCGATATTTTATTCCCAATCAAGGTTAGCGGAATCGCTCCGTAACGAGTGCAATCCAGGATCGAACGGATTGGGGGGACTATGGCTGATACAGCGTTATCGCTGACTTCGTCTGGCACGGACTCATTTCAAGTCGGCGCCACTATCAATCAAATGTTCACGGCTTTTTCCAAAGCTCCGCTGCAATTGCTCCTCATCGCCGGCGTTCCTGCGCTCCTTCATCTTCCGGCTTATTTAAAGCAGATGTCGATCATGACTGCTGTGTTCCGGCACAGCGGCGATCCGCAAGCGATGGCAATGGCGGCGCAGTCGGCCGGCGGCGGCTTCCTCGCAAGCTTAGTGTCGTTTGCGGGATCGATCCTGTCGATCATCGCAATAGGCGCGCTGATTTCCGGCAGTTTCCAACTGATGTCGGGAGAGAAGCCGCAACTCAGCAGCTGGATGCGATCTGGTCTCTCGCGATTCTGGGCGATCATTGGGGCCAGTATCCTGGTGTCCCTTGGCGCAGGCCTGGGCATGGCCCTTCTGATCGTTCCCGGCGTAATCCTGGCACTCATGTGGTCGGCCGCTATTCCCAGCTGCGTCATTGAGCGCCAAGGGCCGATCAAGTGCCTGGGACGCAGCGCATCCTTAACCAAGGGTCATCGCTGGGCGCTTCTCGGGCTGTTTGTTCTGGTGGTTATCGTCGCGTTGATCCTCTATGGCGTGGTGTTTGGTTTGCTTTTCTTGACGCATAGCCCGACCGCCATGGCCATCGGTTTGCTGTTCGTGGCGACCGTAGGGATGACTTTTGGCAGTCTGCTGCAGGCGTCCGTCTTTCGCAATTTGCGCCTCGCCAAGGAAGGCATTGGTACTGAGGAAGTAGTAGCGGTGTTCGAATGATAGGGTCGGCGCGACCTTAAAGATGCCCGTGAGCGCCACGTCCATCTACGTTGAGATTAACGCCTCGGTGGTTTTTAGCTGACCGTTGCCGTACCGACGGTCTTGTTCTCGCGGAACCGGCCGTAGAGTTGCTCGCGCTCCAGGTGCTCGCGCTGCGCGGCATAGAAATTCCTTAGGAAACTGTCGGTTGCCTCGTCGGCGACCGGTTCTGTCCAGCCGATCTTAGTGCGGATTTTGTCGCGGACCTCCCGTCGCAGACTCTGCGAATCAGGAGTGCTGGGCCTCCTCAACAGGTCTTCGAGGATTTGCAGTTCGAAGGCGCCATAGGCGCGTAGATGCCGTTCCTGGAACGTGTAGCTGGCAGACACCGCCTCGGTCAGGTCGCCCAGTAAGATGCGGCGCGGCAGGGCGATAACAGCGGTTCCGCCGATCAGATCGCCTGCGCGCAGACGCTGGCTGTTGAACAGGGGCAGCAGCGAGAACAGCAGCATCCAGGCGAGCAGCGACAGCCGCTCCCACGCCGTGGCGCCTGTGCCGGGCGCCATCAGGAGGCCGAGCGGAATAAAGGCTTCCAGTTCACGCGTAAGGTTGCGCGCGACGATGGCCATCGGCTGCAGGGGGCCGCCGCGCCGGTCCACGACTTTGATGCCGACGATCCGCTTGCCCGGAGTCAGCCCCTGCCAGGCGAGTTCAAAATGAATGAAGTAGAGGTTCCGGACCAGGAAGCCGAGAAACAGCATGATCGACAGCGCGATCGTTACGCCGACATCGTCGGTCAGTTTGGCCGCGCCAAGGATAACAAACACGACAAACAAATAGAAGACGACGGTCGCTAGCATCCAGAAGAACAAGTCGATCGCAAATGCCGCGGCGCGTTCCCCGAAATCGGCCAGATTCAGGAACAGCGCCACGCCTTCGGGCGTCGTGATGGTGAGCCTGCGGCGGCGGGAGGCGCGTCCTTCGAGGAAATCCGAAGCCTGGGCGTGGCGCGATGCTTCGGCGGTCATCCGCGGCGCCCTGCCAGGGTGAAATAGGCGAGCCAAAGAACGGCGGTCGTCCCGCCGATGGCGAAGCGCCATTCCGTCGGCTGGACAAGCTGACGAAATCCGCCCTCCAGAATTCCCGCCACGAACAGCATCAGGGCCGCACCGATCGCGATTTTTGCAGCGGTCTGTCCCTCGGCGGCAAGGCTTTCCAGGCGGGGCGCCCGGGCAGGGAACAGTACCGGTTCGGCCAATAGCAACCCCGCCGCGCCGAACAGCAGAATCGCCCCCAACTCGGTGACGCCGTGCACCGACAACCAGCCGAGGAATTCGACTAGCAGACCGCGGTTGTCATGCAGCGCGATGAATGCGCCCAGAGTCGCGCCCTGATAGAGGAGCAGCAAAAGGCTGGGAACGCCCGCGGCGATACCGAGGCTGAAGATCAGGATGCCGACCAGCGTGTTATGGCTGAACAGGAAATTCGCCATAAGGCCGAAGGCGTCCACCAAGCCTGGCCAGGGTGCGAAGAGTTCGTCGCGTTGCAAGTCCGTGGCGGTGCTATCCGGGCCGCGGTCGCCAGCCAACGCGGCCGGAACGAAGGCTCCGAACCAGTCCTCATCCGCCTTTACCAACAGAAAGCCGGCGGCGATGCCGCAGAGGAGCGCCACAAGGGCGATAAGGAAATGCCAGCGTGCGTTCCGAACTGCCACCGGCAGGTCGCGGGTAAAATAGCGGACTATCGCGCGGCCTTGCCGTACGCGCGGCCCATAGACGATGAGATAGGCGCGGAGCGATAGCGACTCCAGATAGACAAGCAGGTTGCGGTCGAGCGCGATACTACGTGCGACGGATAGGGACGAAAGGGTCGCACGGTACAGAGACGGCAACCGTTCGAGGTCATCCCCATCCAGCGCGGTCACACCTCGTTTTTCGGCTCGCGCGACCAGAGACTCGAGCTCACGCCAGTTTTCCTCCCGCGCCTTGCGGAACTGTGCGCTCTTGAGGGTCAGGTGCTGCGTGGTGGGCTCAACCGTTGCATCGGTCATATCAGCCCCCGCTGCTTGATTGACAGGTAGCGGTTGATCAGCCCCGCGGGCAGCGTTTTCGGTGCGATATCGAGGCAGTGAATACCCAACCGCTCCAAACGCTCCAGAACGATCCGCCGGTCGCGTAGCAGATCATAGGCGATGACCGCGTCGGCCACATCCTCAAATCCCTCAGGCGGCCGGTCCGTCATATCGGTCAAGATCGAATCGCGCAGAGATACAAACAGCACGACGTGGCGGTTGGCGATTCGCTGGAGGCCCTCGATCAGGAGCTCGGCGGTTACGGTATCGACGAAGTCGGTGAACAAGATCACCAGCGCGCGGCGCCGGAGGCGGACGTTGAGTTCGGCGAGCGCGAGCGTGAAGTTTGTCTCCTCCGCCCGATAGTCCAGTTGCGCAACAGCCTCTTGGATGCGGGGAAAGGCGGAGAGAGTGCGGATGGGCTTCAGGTAATGGCGGATTGCGGCATCGAAGCCATAGACGCCGACAAGGTCGCCGCCATTGAGTGAGATCCAGGCAAGCAGCAGTCCGGCGTTGATTGCGTGATCAAGCTTGGCGAGCCCCTCTACGGGTTCGCGCATCAGATAGCCGGTGTCGAAACCCATCACGATCTGATGGTTGCGCTCGACACCGAACTCCCGCGACAGCAGCTTGCGGTGCCGCGCCGAATGCTTCCAGTCGATGAAGCGGCTGTCCATACCTGGCAGGAATTCGCAAAGGGCCTCGAATTCTGTGCCGATGCCCTTTTCACGCTGCACCTTCAGTCCGAGTACCGCTTCGTTCGCGTAGAACTGCAGCGCGGCGCTCTGTACGCCTTTGACATTGGCCAGAACGTCGATCGTTCGACCTACAGGGACACGGCGGGTGACCTCGGCGAGGGCGAACGGTCCGCGCCAGCGGAGCCACAGCCGGACGATTTCGATCCGTCCGCGGCGGCGTGGAACCAGAGGTAGCGCGAAACCCGCTCCAGAGCCCGGCTGAACCGTAACCTCAACGGGTGCGGCGGGGTCCATATAACCCTCTTGTTCAGCCAATAGCTGGAGGCGAAGCGGCCGCGAGAGCCCGGCGCCGACAACCGTGCCGGTGATTTGCGACCGGTCACCAATATAGAGCCTCTCGGGCAGTATCGATCTGACTGGCAATCCGCGCGCCTTCGTCGCCATCAGTACGTCGGCTGCGAAGACCACCAGGAAGATCGCGCTGAAAGTGAAACCAAGAATCGAGAACTGCGGCACCTCGATCGCGAGCAGCAGCGACAGCGGTATGCCCGCTGTGAAGATCGCGACCGCAATGCGTGTCGGCTTGATCACCTGGGCGCCGCCGTACGATCCAGAATTTCAGCGATGATCCTGTCTGAGTTGAGCCCCTCGATTTCAGCGCTGGGCGACAGCATGACCCGGTGACGCAGGACCGGAGGGGCCAGCGTCTTGACGTCGTCGGGAATGACGAAGTCACGGCCCTGGAGCACGGCATAGGCACGGACCGCCGCCGCCAGCATGTTGCCGGCGCGCGGAGATCCTCCGACTTCGAAAGAGCGGTGCTCCCGCGTTCCGCGTATCACATCCACGATATAGTCGATCAGCGTGTCGGACAGGCGGATGCCAGCGATAGTCTGGCGCATCACCGGCAGGATGCCCGCGGCCACGACCTTTTCGAGTGCGAAATCTTCCAGCCGCGGCATGGCCGAACTGTGCCCGTGCCTCGCCAGTATCTCGCGTTCTTCGTCGCGGGTAGGGTAATCCAGGATAATCTTGAAGAGAAAACGGTCGAGCTGCGCTTCTGGCAAGGGATAGGTGCCTTGCTGCTCGATCGGGTTTTGCGTTGCCACGACCATGAATTCCTCGCCGAGCGCGAGGTCGGCCCCGTCGATGGTGACCGTTCGTTCGTTCATAGACTGAAGCAGAGCGGCCTGCGTCTTGGGCGGAGCGCGATTGATCTCATCGGCGAGCAAAAGCTGCGTGAAGATCGGCCCCCTGGAGAGCACGAAGCTGTTGGTCTGGAAATTGAACAGGTTGGTGCCGAGGATGTCGCCCGGCATCAGGTCGGGCGTGAACTGGATACGGCCGAAATGGAGCGCCATGCCCGCGGCGAATGATCGGGCAAGCAAAGTCTTGGCCGTTCCCGGAACGCCCTCCAGCAAGATATGCCCGCCGACCAGAAGGCTGGTGAGCATAAGCTCCACGACTTCGTCCTGACCGACGATTGCCTTGCGTACTTCCCTGCGCAGGTTTTCGGCGGTTTGCCTGATTTCATCGAGGTCCATCGATCATTTCCTGTTTCCAGCGGTTGATGTCGAGCGCCAAGACCACTAAAGCGGCGCGGTCGGCGCCGGAGGCTTCGGCCCGTAGGGCGATGTCTGCGAAATCGACCCCGACGCCGCGTGCGGCGCCGACCCGCCCGAGCCAGGCGGCGAGGTCTCGATCCTTGAGCTGCGAAGGGGCGTGAAGCCGCGTTGCAACGTCGTGAACCGTCGCGTCGACCAGTCGCCGGACGATCAGAGCACGATTGCCGGCGAAGATCATCAGCGACCCGACATTGCGGATAAGGCCTCGTTTGCCAGATTCGAGGGCCGGCGGCTGAGGCTCGGCTGCGCCAAAGCGCGGAATCGCGGACCATAGCAGCAGCACCAGTGCGACCAATCCCGGTACAAGCGCGGCCAGTAGTGGGAAGCGAAACAAATATTTGAGGATGTTCGGGCCTGATCCACCGTTCGCGGCAAGTGCTTCATCGAACACGACCGGTCCGCTGCCGGTGCGCAACCGGCCGATCAGCGCCAGCGCGAAGGCCGCGTTGACCGGCTTCGCCAGTCCGGCGTTGGCTAAAAGGTCCGGGTCGGCGACCACAACGATCCGCCGCCCGCGCCGCTCGACCTCGCCGACCAGAATGTGATCGCCGCTGGCAACCAGGGGTTTGATCTTGTCAGAACGGATGAACTGCATCGGCGCGGAAATCTCAGGGCTGATGCCGACGGTATTGCGGTCCCACGATGTGGCCGGTGGACCGCGCACGACCGTTGCGTCGGATGCGGCCAGGCTCAAGACGAATTCCGGCACATAGGGGTTGGTGATGTCCGCCTCCTGAATCCAACCGGGATGACTGGTGCTGGGCACGCCGTCCCATTTTGGCAGGATCAACAGAACCGCGTCCGCGCCCAGCAGCTTACGCGCCCGATCGAAGGTCTGGGGACCTAGTCGAGGTTCGGCCAGGACGAGGACGCCGCCATCGCCCAGGCGGTCCCGCGACCGCGAGTGGCTGGCAATCACCGGCGCGCCGAATTGCCCCAAGATGTCGGCGATTCCTGCATAGCCAAGAGCGGAGCGGGATTCGACGGTGTGTCCCGCCGGGTCGATAGCATCCGGCCTGCCCAGAAAGAACAGTGAAATTCCAAATGCGACGACCGCGGCAGCGGTCCAAATCACGAGCGTGCGGCGCGCGAATAAGGGTTCGCTCGCCATCAGTTAGGCGACCGCGCAAGGACGTCTGCCAGTACCTCGTATCGCGCGCGGCACGAATCATAGTCTGCTTGCGATGCCGGATAATCCCCAAAATAACTGAGCTCAACCCGCGTCACGATCCCGCGCAAGGCGCTGGTCCCGTCATCTGGCAGCTTGGCTCGGCGCACGATTTCGCGGCTGGTCAGCGAATCGGCGAAATCGAGTTTTGACCTTCGGCGTATTTCGGCCAGGCTGAACAGCAGCAGAAGATGCATGGCATCGACGAAGCGTCCCTGGGATGCCAGTTCGTCGGCATCGCCGAGCCCAACGGCAGCGGCGCCGGCAGGGGACGGCCCGCCGCCGGCCATGTGCCAGCCTTGTTCGTCGCGCGCCCGCCATCCCGGCAGGGTGTCGCGCAGAATATAGATCAGGACGGCCGCCCCGAACGCCGCCAGTACCCAAAAGGCCTCGAGCGGAATCGGCAGCTCCCACGAAGTGGCCTGCTCGTCTTCGGGCGAGTGGGGCAGGGTCACCTGGAGGTCAAGCTTGCGGATCGTCTGCGGCACCGCATCGCTAACCGCGTCCGCGGATATCGCCCGCCCGGCGGCCAGGATAAGGGGCGCAACCAGCCAAAATATTAGCAGCCGGGATTTTCTCGGGAACAACATCAAAAGAATAAGTGGATCCGTGAGGTGAAAAACGACTGATGACCAACTTGCCGTGCCAATCGGCAGGGCACATTATTTTCGTCGCAGTTCCGAAACGGCTCCGCGGCCATTATCCCTCCCAGAAAGTCCTCAACGACATAGTAGACGAAGCGGGCGCGGCTGGAAGCTATTTCGCGATGGGTCGGTGCCGGGTGGGGGTCTCGACAGAACCGGCGGTCTCCCCTATATGAGACGGCCTTGCGCGGGTGCATAGCTCAGTTGGTAGAGCAGCTGACTCTTAATCAGCGGGCCGTAGGTTCGAATCCTACTGCACCCACCA
>Ga0182030_10003118_pt1 | contig 35361 bp, 28 predicted proteins | sample 812S3MmetaG_FD_121299 | JGI IMG/M metagenome (GOLD analysis project Ga0182030, IMG submission 121299) | Permafrost microbial communities from Stordalen Mire, Sweden - 812S3M metaG (Illumina Assembly) | ecosystem: Environmental > Terrestrial > Soil > Wetlands > Permafrost | place: Sweden...
AAGTGCGACTTTACGTCGAATAACAAGCCGGTGGCCGAGCAATGCCCGGAATGTAAGAGTCCTTACTTAATCGAGAAGACGCTTAAATCCGGTATCTATCTCGAATGCCCGAATAAAAAGAAGGTCGCCGAAGATGAGGCTGTGCCCAAGAAACGCGCCAAAAAGGGAGCGGAGCCAGTAAGTGCTGCGGTCGAATGTAGTTACTCGAAGCGCATCGGAGATGCACCGACCTCGTTTACCGATGCTGCTACGCCGACTGCGGCAACGCATGGGCCGGTGGTAGAGAATGCATCTGCAAAACCAGCTAAGAAAGCGGCGGTCAAGAAGAGTAGTCGGAAGGTGTTGCAGCCGGCCTAGAGCCTAGTTGAGCAGGGCAGCCAAGTTGTGTTGCCCTGCATTCTGAATGCAACAACAGTACAATAGAAAGGTGAGCAAATTATCCACACCCACGGCCCCTTCCGTGGGCTTTATCTCGTTAGGCTGCCCCAAGAACCTCGTTGACTCTGAGGTGATGATGGGATTGCTGGACCGCGCTGGTGCGCGGCTGACCTCAAACCCTGAAGATGCAGAAATTCTTATCGTCAATACTTGCAGCTTTATTGATACAGCCAAGCAAGAGTCGGTTGATACGATTCTGGAGATGGCGCGACACAAGACCGCTGGCTCGGCAAAGAGGTTGATTGTTGCTGGCTGCCTCGTTGAGCGTTATCGCGACGAGATTCAAAAGAGCATTCCTGAAGTGGATGCTGTGGTTGGCACTGGAGAACTGGAGGCGATTCTTGAAGCTGCTGGTCTGGCAATGCCCGCTGCTTCAGTTACTTCTTCACCCTTCAATATTCTTGCGAGCAATCGTTCAGCAGAGATTCGTCCTGGACAAGAGTCTCTAGCTGCGACGCATAAGACGACTAACTTCCGTGCAGAAGGCGATCATCGCGAGCAACAGGGACGCTTTCGTCGCGATGATTGGCAGGGCGCGACGCATTTGTTGCCCACTTATCTTTACGACGAAAATACGCCCCGATTACTATCTACGCCTAAGTCGTCTGCCTATATCAAGATTGCCGAGGGCTGTGACCATCCTTGCACATTTTGTGTGATTCCGAATTTGCGCGGAAAGTTTCGTTCGCGCCGGTTTGAGTCGGTGGTTGCAGAGGCGCAGAAGTTAGTCGTCAGCGGCGTCCAGGAGATAACACTTATCGGGCAAGATACAACCTGTTATGGCGAAGATCTGGGTCTTAAGGATGGGCTGGCGATGTTACTCGAGGCGCTCGCTGGCATTGAGGGGCTGCGTTGGTTGCGCTTTCTCTATGCCTATCCGAATCGAGTGACTAATCGCTTGCTAGAGACGATTGCCAAGCACGATAACATCTGCAAGTATCTTGACGTACCACTACAGCACGCTTCACCTGATGTGCTGAAGCGCATGAAGCGTGGTGCGGGCGCTGATATTTTTCTGAAGACATTGGAGAAGGTGCGATCAAAAGTGCCTGGAATTGTTTTGCGCACTTCTTTTATAGTGGGATTTCCTGGTGAATCGCCCCGCGACTTTGATGTATTGGAAGAGTTTGTTAAAGAAGCGAAGTTTGATTGGCTTGGGGTTTTCAACTATTCGGATGAAGAAGGTTCTGCCGCCTTTCCGCTTGACGCTAAGGTTCCAAAACGCAGTATTGAAGCACGCAAACGCCGGTTGATGAAACTGCAACAATCTATCTCAAAGAAGGCCAAGCAACAGTGGGTGGGTCGCGAGTTAGTGCTACTCGCTGAGGGTGAAAGCGACGAGACTCCGCTGCTGTGGGAGGCTCGCACCGAGTTTCATGCGCCCGAGATAGATGGCAAAGTTTATATCAACGATTTTGGGGAGTTAGACGCCCTTGAGGTGGGACAGTTTTATAAGGCTGTAATTACTGAAGCGCATGAGTATGACTTGGTGGCTCGTGTAGTTGAAGGGCCGTTGTAACGACATTCTAACATTTACCGGCCAATCTCTGGAACCGAAAGTCCACGGCAGATCTTTCGCGCCAATAGATCTGCTACTTATGTGTGGCGAGGAACTGCTTCTGTCTGTCCAGTCACTGAATTGCACCATAGAGAATGCGATCCGCCTTCGCGCTTCAGATAGCATCCGTGCAATCTAAGGTGGCGGAGAAGAGATTCGCGTTTCACTGAATGGTAACCGTCTCGCGCAAAGCATCAGGCGGTGCACCACGCAGTCCATCCTCACGGCGATCTTCCAAAATTAGTTGGATGGCTGCACCCAGACTCTCACGGCACTCATTTACACTACGTCCTTGGCCGTTTGCACCAGGAATCTCCGGTGACCAGGCAACAAACCATTCTCCATCGCGCTCAATAACGGCAGTAAACTCGTTTCGCATAAAATGAGTATAGGACGAAACTGGCGTTTCGACTATATGAAACGCCAGTATCCAATGTAGTTGCTCTGATTCAATGTCACTTAGCCGTCAACTGCCGCAGAACATATTGCAAGATGCCACCGTGCTCAAAGTACTCGATCTCTTGCGGGGTATCAATGCGAACCTTGGCTCTGAACTGTTTTACTGTGCCGTCAGGTGCAGTGGCCTTCACTTCGATTCTTTTGTTGCCTGAGAGCTTAGCTGCGAGCAGCGTCTTCAATCCAGGGAAGTCAAGGACCTCTTCGCCGTTGAGAGCAAGCGATTCTATATTTTGTCCTGATTCGAATTGCAACGGGAGAATGCCCATGCCAACCAAGTTTGAACGATGAATACGTTCGAAACTTTCGGCAATCACTGCTCTGACTCCGAGTAGCTTTGGACCTTTGGCTGCCCAGTCACGCGAACTGCCGCTGCCGTATTCTTTGCCTGCAAGAATCACAAGTGGCACGCCACGCTCGGCATACTTTACGCTGGCATCGAAGATCGACATCCCTTCACCTTCTGGCAACAGGCGAGTTACTCCGCCTTCTGTGCCTGGAGCTAGCTTGTTGCGGAGCCGGACGTTGGCAAAGGTTCCGCGCACCATCACTTCATGATTGCCGCGCCGCGAACCGTAGCTATTAAAGTCCGTCGCTTTCACGCCATGGTCGGCGAGATACTTACCCGCCGGTCCATTGGCCTTGATATTACCGGCTGGGGAGATATGGTCGGTAGTGACAGAGTCGCCGAGAACGGCCAGCACCCGCGCGCCCAGAATCTCTGTAACTGGCGCGGGAGTTAGCGTGATGCCGTCGAAGTAGGGAGCCTTGCGGATATAAGTCGACTCCGGTTCCCATTGATATACGTCACCAGTCGGGAACTTGAGTCCTTGCCAGTTAGCATCGCCCAGGCTGACAGTTGCGTACTCACGGCGGAAACCTTCGCTGCTCACGCCTAACTCAATAGCCTTGGCAACTTCATCTTGCGTTGGCCAAATGTCTTTGAGATAGACGGGCTTGCCTGCATCGTCGTTGCCAAGAGGGTCGGTATCGAAGTTATGAGAGATTTTGCCAGCAAGCGCGTAAGCAACCACTAACGGTGGACTCATAAGGTAGTTAGCACGCACGTCCACATTGACGCGGCCCTCAAAGTTGCGATTGCCACTGAGTACACTAACAGCGACTAACCCGTGTTCGTCGATGCTCTTTGAAACATCGGTGGGCAGTGGGCCAGAGTTACCAATGCAAGTGGTACAACCATAACCAACAACGTTGAAGCGTAACTTCTCGAGATACGGAAGCAGGCCTGCCTTGGTGTAATAATCCGTAACTACACGAGAGCCGGGTGCGAGCGAGGTCTTTACCCATGGTGGAACGGTAAGTCCTTTTTCGACCGCTTTCTTGGCGAGGATTCCTGCGGCAATCATCACGGAAGGATTGGATGTGTTAGTACAGCTTGTAATAGCGGCGATAACTACAGAACCATGATCGAGGTACTTATCGGGATCAATGCCAAAGCGGCCTTGCACGGTGCTGGTGTGCTCCGATGAATTATTCGACAATTCTGTGTCAGTTACTGCGTCGCGCTGCCAGCTTGCAGCGGTGCGGGTGCCGAGCGGCTTGGCCGTGGGTGCCAGCAGGCTGGGTAATTGTTGAGCAAAACTGGATGCAGCATCCCTGAGCAGAACACGGTCTTGCGGGCGCTTGGGACCGGCGACGCTCGGCTCGACTGTTGCGAGATCAAGTTCGAGAGTCTGAGTGTATTCGGCTTCGGGCGAACTGGCGGTGTGAAAAAGTCCTTGCTCTTTGTAGTAACTCTCGACCAATGCAATTTGTTCGTCACTGCGACCAGTTAGCTTGAGAAAACGCAGTGTTTCGGCATCTACCGGGAAGATACCGCAGGTAGCACCGTATTCGGGGGCCATGTTACTGATGGTGGCACGATCGGCCAAGGCGAGTCCAGCTACGCCGGGTCCAAAGAACTCAACAAACTTGCCAACAACACCTAACTTGCGCAATGCTTGAGTTACAGTCAAAACTAAGTCAGTTGCGGTTGCTCCTTCGCGCAACTTACCGGTCAACTTGAAGCCGACGACCTGCGGAACTAACATCGAAACCGGCTGGCCGAGCATGGCCGCCTCAGCTTCGATACCGCCAACGCCCCATCCCAGTACGCCGAGTCCGTTGATCATTGTGGTGTGCGAGTCGGTGCCGACAAGCGTGTCGGGATAGGCGATGGTTTCGCCGTTGATCTCGGTGGTGAAGACGACGCGGGCGAGATATTCCAAATTGACTTGATGACAGATGCCCATTCCCGGCGGTACGGCACTGAAGTTGTGGAAGGCAGTCTGGCCCCACTTGAGAAAGGCGTAGCGCTCGCGGTTTCGCTGAAACTCCAAAAGCGTATTGGCATCAAGAGCGCCCACAGTGCCGAACTCGTCCACTTGCACGGAGTGGTCGATAACCAACTCGGCAGGAGCTAGCGGATTGACGCGCTCCGGGTCGCCTCCGAGGGTCTTGATGGCGTCGCGCATGGCGGCCAGATCGACGACGGCGGGCACACCGGTAAAGTCCTGCATCAGTACGCGGGCGGGCATATAGGCGATCTCGCGGCTCGGCTCGGCCTTGGCATCCCATTTGGCTAGAAACTCAATATCGCTTGCAGTGACATTGACGCCGTCCTCGCGGCGAAGCAAGTTTTCGAGCAGAATTTTGAGGCTGAAGGGCAAGCGGTCCAGATTGAATCCGCGTTCGGTGAGCGCTGGCAGGCGGAAAATCGTATACGAGCGGTTGCCGGAGAAGAGCGAAGCTTTACTGGCAAAACTGTTCATCAGGGAAAGACCTTTCTATCCGCGCATCGGGCGGATGGACCTCTGAAGTTCTATTGACGGGCACAAAAAAATAGAGACTCAGCGGGAAGCATAGCGACCGCGATCAGGCCTGCCACGGCGAAAGCGCCGGAGCAGCGAGTTGCACGTCATCGGGATGGCTTTGCGAATGCGCATTGGCTTACGCAAATTTTACCGCGTTTCCTGGCTCCAATGTGCGTATTGTTATGCAAACCTTAATGCACTGCTCCTGCGCCGGGCCCGTCGCCGGGTTTGTTCTTGTTGAGCAGGAAAGCGAGTCCGACCAAGCCGATTGACATTCCGGCAAGCTCCATATAAACGTCCTGGTAGCCCTGCATCTGGGCCTGAAGGTTGAGTTGACCATAGATAGAGGCCAGCGCCATGGCTTGGCCATTGGCCATGCCGAAATGGCTGCCGAAGTATCCGGCGAGCGCTTGCGACTGCTGTTGGAAGCCGATATTGGCGGAGTTCATCGCGTTTTGCAAGTGCTGCTGGTGCCAGGTGGCACGGCTGGTTACCTGCGCACCGGTAATGGCGATGAGGATGCTTCCGCCGATGTTGCGGACGAAGTTGACAAGTCCAGAAACTTGATTGCTCTGCTCTTTGGGCATACCCACATAAGCGGCTGTAGTAATCGAGATGAAGCAGAAGGGAATGGGCAGCATTTGCACGACGCGCAGCCATGACGCTGAGGCAAAGGTCATTTGCAGCGTTGTGGCTGTAGCGGCATAGCGAAAGGAGACGACAAACAGTAAAAAGCCGATAACAGTTAGCGTGCGGGCAGAAACCTTGCCGGTTGCAATGCCGGCTATCGGCATAACGATGACCAGGGCGATGCCGCCTGCGGTGAGCGCCATTCCGGCCGTTGTGGCGGTCCAGCCCAGCAGTTGCTGCATGAACTGCGGCTGCAAAACAGTGTTGGCGTTGAGTACTCCGCCAACCAGCGCCATGAGAAAGCAGCATATCGCAAAGTTTTTGTAGCGGAAAAGTTTGAGATTGATAAGCGGATTCTTGTGACGCCATTCCCAAACAATGAGACCGACCATGCCTGTGATAAACATGGCCGCAAAAAAGCGTATAAAGCCGGAGGAGAACCAATCGTTCTCTTCGCCTTTGTCAAGCATGATTTGCAGGCCGCCCATTGCGATGATCAGGAAGCTGAGGCCAAGAAAGTCCATCTTGCGCAACTGGGAGCGGTCGGCCTTGATCCATGGAGGGTCTTCAACCAGGCGACTGACCAGCACAAAAGCCAGAATGCCAATAGGAATATTGATGAAGAAAATCCATCGCCAGGAGAAGTTATCGGTGATCCAACCGCCCAGAGTGGGACCGATCGAAGGTGCTAGCACGGCGACCAATCCATAGAGCGCGAAGGCCTGTCCGCGTTTTTGTGGCTCAAAGGAGTCGGCCATGATGGCCTGTGCCATAGGTTGCATTCCGCCGCCACCCGCGCCTTGAATGATGCGGAAGATCAGCAGCATGGGCAAAGAGGGAGCAGCTCCGCAAAGAAAGCTGGCGATAGAAAAAATTACGATGCACAATAGAAAAAAATTGCGACGTCCCATCACGCTGGATGCCCAGGCACCCATCGGCAGCACAATGGCGTTGGCAACCAGATAGCTGGTCAGAACCCAGGTGCCTTCGTTGGTGCTGGCACCCAGGCTGCCTGCAATGTGTGGCAGCGCCACATTGGCGATGGATGTATCGAGCACCTCCATAAACGCCGCCAGTGCAACTGTCATTGCGATCAGCCAGGGATTGACGCGAGGCTTCCAACCTGCGGTGAGCGCGGGTTGCGGATTATGGACGGTCTTTGAGCCAACGTTGGCCGTGGATGCTGGTTCTAGCTCTTGCAAAACTCTTCTCCTTGGCTGCTACCTGTCATTTGCCAGCAGGGACCAGATCGGTCAGGTCGAACAAATTGTCTTTTCAAAGCCTTCAATCAATAGACTCTCATCATGACCGTCGGGGTTCAAGAATCGCACTTGGAGTTTGCCATCCGATGAGTGCGATGGTGAGTGCAGCGGCTTGCACTGCAATGATAAAAGCAACGCAGGCAGGCCACTTGCCAAGTGCCCAAAAGTAGCCCGGGACCACTCCGGCAGCCGTGCCGCCGAGATAATAACAAGTGATGTAAAGCCCAGCGGCAGTAACGCGTGCGCCAGAGGGAGCCGCGATACGCAGATGGCTCTGTGATGCGGTCTGTGCAATGAAGACGCCGCTCGATAGCATGGTCAATCCCAAGATCACTATCGGCAAAGATGCGACCAAAGTAAGCAGTACGCCGATCATTGAGCAACAAATGGCTACGCTGATACCGGCGCGCAAACCAACTTTGGTGATGAGGAAGCCCGCGACTGGAGTGACCACCAGTCCAATCAGATAGACAAAGAACAGATAACTGAGAGCCGCAGTCGAAAGCAGAAACGGCGGAGCACTGAGATGAAACGTGATCCAGGTAAATACGCCCACCAGTGAAAACAGCACGTTGAAGCCCACAGCAAATGTGGCAATCAGGCGACGGCTGCCAAAGATCGCCTGCATCCGAAAAGGGGGCGGCTGCACCGGGCCTGCATTTGAGGTGGAGTAGCCGCGACGGCATCCGCTGGGTAGCCACGCTGCAACAGCTATGCAGCCCATCAAGGACATTGCGCCGAGAGCGAGAAAACTTGCGTGCCAACTATAACGATCCGCAAGAATCCCAGCCGAGACGCGCCCAATGAAACCACCCAGCGCTGTTCCACTGACGTAAAAACTCATGATGAGGGCGACGCGCTCCGGCGGCCACTCTTCGCCAATGTATGTGACCACCACGGCGATGATGCCGGGAACCATGATGCCTTGCAGAAAGCGCCAGAAGACCAGTTGCGCAAGCGAGGTGGAGGTGGCAGCCAGTAGCGTGGGCAGAGCGATGCCAAAGAGCGATACCACAATGACTTTTTTGCGTGCCAGCCTCTCGGTGAGTATGCCGATGAACGGTGCCGATAGAGCCACGCCCAACGTGGATGCTGAAACCGTCACTCCCACGCTGGTCTTTGAGGCGTGAAAGAGCCGAGTCAACAGTGGCAACAGCGGTTGCGTGCAATAGAGCCCCAAAAATGCGCACACGCCGCACAGAGTTACCGCAGCGGCAGCCAAGGGGCTGGGCGTTGCGCGATCTGGTTGGGTGTGGGGTTCCATTGCTCATGATAAATGATGGCGCTGCCGCATACATGGATCGACAACTGTCGGATCAATACACGAAACATCCCATTTCAGCAAGAGCCCTCTGGTTCTCATCACTCGGTGTTTAAGTTTCTCTCTTGCATGGCCGATGTGACAGGCATGAGACTCTCGGCCAAAAGTCGTGCGTACATCGGGAGCAGAATTAGTCCAGCCGTTATGGCTGCCGCCTTAGTGTTTCTTAATCTTGTAACGCTCCCACTGCTTCATGCAGGAGCGTGGGCACCACCGGGAGCGCATGGTCAGGTCATTCTGACCACGTCGCTTTATCGCACCGGGAGCCAGTTTGATCAGCCGGGCAACGTGACGAGCTTTGGATATGGCGGCGATTATCGCCAGTTCATTACGAGCGCATATATCGAATGCAAGGTGGGCGGGCGCAATACGTTGATCGTCAACGCTCCGGTCGAGTTGCTTGAATTCAAAAACAATTATGGCAAGCAAACGGATGCTGGCATGGGCGACATTGAAATTGCGTGGAAGCGGCAATTCAATTCGACCAAATCATTGTGGGCTATCTCCGGCCAACTGCTGACGATGTTTCCCGCCTACTCGGCCAATGAGAATCCGGCTCCAGGCAATCATCAAGAGGATATTGAAGGCCGCTTCATGGTGGGTCATGGATCGCCGGTGGGTGGCAGCCACTTCTTCTGGGATGCGGAGGCTGCATATCGCTATCGCGCCGGACCGCCAGCTGACCAGTTTCGCTCGGACGTGACGGTAGGCATCGAGTTTCCGCATGGGCTGATGGTGATGGGCCAGGCCTTTGCGACCAAGGGAATGCGCAACGGTTCGCCGATTACGCCGAATCAAAATCCAAATGCTCAGTCCGATTATGACTTGTACAAGGTGCAGCCATCGCTGGTGCTTTCGTTGTCGCACGGAACGCGCCTGCAAGCAGGGTGGAACGATGCGTTTGTCGGCAGAAATACCGGCAACGGACAGACGGTGCTTCTAGGTATCTGGAAAACCTTTTAGGTGACAGTATGAACGCTTCCCTCGACACTCCCCCTGAGCACGAGATGCGCGCAGACTTGTCGCTGCAGAGGAAGTATTTATATATGGCGCTCTATCTTGGCGGCCTTGCGGCATTGTTGTTGCATCCGGTTGCCAAGGCGCTGGACATGAATTTGCTGCCCAAGCCGCGTGAGCGGAGGAACAAACACTCTGTCGATGTGGAAGAGATTGCCGTTGCAACGCTCGATGAGCCGATGCTCGACGAACCACTGGTTGACGAATATCAGTATGCCGAACCTGAACCAGATTCCGCAACCACGCCTTGGCAAGTTGGGAGTATTGACGATCATCATATTCGCATTGGTCAACTACTGCTGGAAAGTGGATTGATTACGCAGACGCAACTGGAGAATGCGTTGCGCTTGCAGGTTTCCTGGGGTTCCCGACTTGGCGATGTGTTGTTGGCAATGGGATGGGTAAAACCTTATGAGTTTTACCAGGTGCTTGCAAAGCACTTGGGTCTAATTTTTGTGAATCTTCAGAATGAGCCCGCTGATGGTGAGTTATTTGAACGCAGCGAGTATTCGAGTTATGCGGAACACCTGTATCTTCCCTGGCGCAGGAAGGATGGCGTACTTTGGGTTGTTACTGCCAATCCAACTTCGCCTGAGCTGGAAGTGCGCTGGGGTGGGCGCGATGACGTGCGCTTCGTGGTAACTTCACGGTTCGATATTGTGTGGGAGTTGCAGCGTATTGCTGGTGCAGAGTTCAGCGATGACGCGGTCTTCTATCTATCGAACTTCGCGCCGGACCACTCGGCACGCACCGTGGTAACGCCGGATCAGAAGTTGTGGATCGTGGGCCTGTTGCTCAGCGCGTTTTATGCATTCGCCTTTGCCCCTGTTCCAACGGCGATCATTCTCAACTCAATTCTGAATGTCTTTCTGTTCTTTTCGTTTGTCTTTCGCACTTCGCTTTGCTGGATGAGTTGTTCAGACAAGATTGGACAAACAATTACCGACGAAGAAGTCGAAGCGTTGAACGATGAAGAACTTCCCATCTACACGGTGCTTGTTCCCATGTACAAGGAACCCGATGTACTGCCGATTCTGGCTGCTGCGTTGAGAAACATGGACTATCCAAAGTCCAAGCTGGACATCAAGCTGGTGCTTGAAGAAAACGATGATGCAACGATCAACGCAGCAAAGGCTCTGGGTCTGGCTTCGATCTTTGAGATTGTGCGTGTGCCGCACAGTATGCCCAAGACCAAGCCCAAGGCGTGCAACTATGCATTACGCATGGCGCGTGGCGAGTTTGTGACGATCTATGACGCTGAAGACAAGCCGGAGCCAGACCAACTGAAGAAGGTGATTGTGGCCTTCAATCGATTGGGAGACAGAACGGCGTGCATCCAGGCGCATCTGAACTACTTCAACTCCGAAGAGAACTGGCTGACGCGTATGTTCACGCTTGAATACTCTTTGTGGTTCGATATGTTTCTGCCCGCGCTCGACCATCTCAGAGTTCCGATTCCGCTGGGCGGAACTTCCAATCATTTTGACCTGACCAAGCTGCGAGAGGTGGGCGCGTGGGATCCGTTCAACGTAACCGAAGATGCTGATCTTGGCCTGCGCTTCGCCGCACATGGTTATCATGTCGGCGTCGTCAGCTCGGTCACACTCGAGGAGGCGAACGCGCACTTCGGCAATTGGATTCGTCAGCGGTCACGTTGGATCAAGGGATATATCCAGACGTGGCTGGTCAATATGCGACATCCTGTTCGCCTCTTTGGCCAAGTGGGTTGGAAAGGATTCTTCTCCTTCCAACTCTTTGTCGGCGGCACCATTGTTTCGGCTTTGGCATATCCATTTCTTGTGGTCCCGTTCATTCTTTGGATACTGAGCCACACGTCCATGTTGCGTCCGTATTTTCCGGCTCCATTGTTGCTGGTAAGCACAATCAATCTGATCGTAGGCAACAGTTTTTTGATCTATCTTTCCATGCTGGCCGCCACCAAGCGAAGGCACTTCGCGTTGTTGCCTTATGCGCTTACGGTGCCGGGATACTGGCTGATGCAGTCCATCTCCGGCTACAAGGCGCTCTGGCAGTTAGTCACCAATCCGTTCTACTGGGAGAAGACCACACATGGCATTAGCAAGAGCACAAGCGCAGAACTCGCGCACGCCGCAGAGTCGACGCCGGAGTAAGGTCTCTGGACGCTGGCCGATGGCCGCGCTGCTGGGCTGCCTGCTGGTGGCTTCGACCCTGCTGTGGGCGTATACGCGCTTTGGCCTGCACATTGGCCCAATCCCAGAGAGCACGTTGGCGGCATTGATGATGCTGGTGGCTTGCGGCTTGTGGCGAATGCATCTGCGCATGGAGGGCATCAAACGCGGATGGAGTCTGCTGTGTGGATTTCTATTGGCCATTTGCAGTGCGTTTGCCGCCTTTGAACATCCGACAGTGAGCGTTGTGCAATGGCTGCACGCGCTAGGCTGCGGCGTCTTTGCCTATGCAATGCTGTGGGTCATCAATATGCACGAGAAGGAAAGCGGCTTGCAGGCTATTGCAACGGCTGCGCTGGTGCTCTCCATCGGACTGATCGCCAGGCCGTCCGTGCTGATCCTCTGCATTCTGCTCAGCATCATTTTCTTCTTTGAAGATCGGCGCCTTGCGGGATCCATAGGCGGCAGCTTTCTGCTGCTGACTACTCCGATGATGCTCTGCATCGTGTCGCTGATCGGGCTTTCATTTATATATTACGGCAGCCTTGCAGGTCTATCGTGGTTTACTCCGCAGTCGTTCAAACCATCGCTGCCGCACATTGAACTGGTTCCTCGCGAGTTGTGGCCCGCAGGCCTGGGCATTGCAATTTTATTGGGTAGAGTGGCGGCAAATAAATCGGGACGATCTGACTTGGCATATCTGAGTCTGATATTTGTCTTGCCCGCATTGAGCGCGGTTCAATGGATACCGGACCCCATCACGCTGCTCGATTTGTCAGCAATTATGGTTTGTGGCGCGGCCTGTCTGATTGCGTTGCAGCCGCCACGCACAGTGCTTGCGCGTGTCTCGTTGTTGGCGGTTCTGGTGGCAACTGTGTGGTACAGTTTTCAATCGACATGGTAAAGTCGGTATCGACCAGCCACTTTTCCCAAACATTGGAGTTCCGGATAAACATCGGCCAGAGCCATATATTCGATGGCTCTGATGTGGGTGATCGCACAGCAATTTACAACGCAAATGGTACGCACCGGACGATTGCTTAGGTAAAAACAAAGCAACGACGATCCGTAGCGATGAGCATCAAGTGAATGCTCCACAAAAGGAAAAGGTGGTTGCCGAATGCGTACGGCGACCACCCGGAATGTCACTATTTCAGGAGTGTTTGTAGATTATCCGTTGTCGCACGCCGTGTCGTGACCCATTTGGGGGAGAAGCGCATCCACCTATAGTTGGAGATTGGAGTCAGCCCTTATGCTGTACTCTGGTTTCGCTGTGCAAGATACAGCCTGCCCAATTACTGTTGATGTGCGTGGTTTTGCGCTGAGCAAGGCCTTGCGGCACGGCGGCTCATACCATCTTATGGTCAGTTTTCATATCAAATCGAATTGTCAAAAAGCAAGAGCAGGTCTGCGGATGCTTGCCTGCATATACGCGCTATTAGTCTGCGCGTTGGCGGCAAATGCTCTGGAGCCTGCCACTCCTCTGGCCAACTATAGCCGTCAGGCATGGGGCATGGAGAATGGCTTGCCGCAAAACACTGTGCAGGCCCTGGCGCAAACGCACGATGGCTTTGTGTGGCTGGGCACTGAGGTTGGCCTGGTTCGTTTTGATGGCAACAGCTTTCAAGTTTTCGATCGCAACTCTTCGCCCGCATTGCAGGGCAATGATATTCGTTGCCTGCTGGCGGCACACGATGGAACGTTGTGGATTGGAACCAGCGACGGACTGGCGCGGTGGCACGATGGTGTTGTGACCACTTTCACCACGCGCGATGGATTGCCATCGAATGAGATTCAAGCTCTCGCAGAGGCCGACGATAGTGTTCTATGGGTGTGGACTCATGGTGGATTGGCGCGGCTGAATGGCACGCAGTTTGTGACCACGAAAGTCTCCGACGGGTTGCAAGGCGGAGCCATCAATCTGCTCGCGACTGACAGAGAGGCCGAACTGTGGACGGCTACGGCACAAGGACTCTTTGATCGAGGCAAGGATAGCTGGCATGGACCGCTCCTTGCGGACATCCTCAGCGATTCCGGTGCTGAGTTTCTTGCGTCTCCTGCCATCGGTTCGTTGGCGTTGGCCAGCAAGAGCGCGGCGGTGATTCAGATCCACGGAGGAGTTACAACGAAACTTACAGCGGGCAAGGAGTTGCCCGGTAGCCGCATTCAGGCTTTCTTTGCCGATCACGAAGGCACTCTGTGGATTGGAACCAATAACGGCTTGGCGCACCTTGTCGACGACAAACTACAGTTGCTCCCCATTACTGATCCTTTGGCGGCAGCCAGTGTGCTGGCGTTGATGGAAGATCACGAAGGCAACCTCTGGGTCGGCACTGAGACGAGCGGATTGCATATTCTGCGCGATCAACGCTTCCGCACCATCGGCACACGAGAGGGACTTAGCTCGGACGCAACAACCACTGTGGTCGAAGACGGCGCGGGCACGTTGTGGGTAGGAACCAGCGGCGGTGGGTTAAATGCGTTCAAGCCCAGTGCATCTGGAACGAATGCCTCGCCGATAAAAAATTTTTCCGTTCGTAACGGCTTGGTTAGCGATGTGATTCTATCGCTCGCTGCAGCGCCAAACGGCGATCTGTGGGTGGGAACACCCGATGGACTCAATCGAATCAGCAACGGTAAGATCAATGCGTTCACTTCTGCCGATGGCCTGCCAGATGACTTTATCCGGTCGCTGCTGGCCGATGCCGACGGATCGCTGTGGATTGGCACACGGCGTGGGTTGACTCACTGGATGAGTGCCAAACACGACGGACACATGGAGACCTTCACCCAGAAAAAGGGCCTGGGTAGTGATCTGGTTGGAGCGATGGCGCACGACTCCACAGGCGACCTGTGGGTTGCTACTCTGGCGGGTCTATCGCGGCTGCACGACGGCAAGATTACCAACTATACAACAGCGAACGGACTCTCAAGCAATGTAATTACCGCGCTTCTTCCACGTACGAACGGCACGTTACTGATTGGTACACAGGACCACGGATGGAATCTCTGGGATGGGCAGCGATTTACTGCCGAGATGAACAATGGTTTGGACAAGACCAGCATCCACGCCATGCTCGAAGACGGCAACGGCCACCTGTGGTTTGCCACCGGCAACGGGATCGCACGTTGTGACTGGGCCGACACAGCTAGTGCAATGCAAGGCTCAGGATGCTCACATTGGGTTGAGTTTGGCGCAGCCGACGGATTGCGCAGCCGTGAGACGGCAACAAATAGTCACCCTTCAGCGTGGCGCTCGGCTGATGGCAACCTGTGGTTCGCAACCCCCAAGGGATTGGTCGAAGTGAACCCTGCACATTTTCCGGTGAACACGGTTCCGCCGCCCGTGGCATTGGAGCGCTTCACGGTTGACGATGTGCCTCAGCCATTGCATGCGGCAGGCACGTCTGTGCAGATTCAAGCTGGCCATGGCCACTTTGAATTTGACTATGTGGGCCTGAGCTTTACCGCTCCTCAAAAAGTGCGCTACCGCTTTATGCTGGAAGGGCTTGATTCCGGATGGACCGAGGCTGGCCCGCGTCACAGTGCATATTACACAAACATCAAGCCCGGCCACTATATCTTCCGCGTGCAGGCGGCCAACAACGATGGCGTATGGAACAGCGATGGTGCAGCTCTCGAGTTTGAGTTGCGACCCCACTTTTATCAGACAATCTGGTTTTATGCGTTGATGATGCTGGCAGCAGCGGGCATGGTGGTGATATTGCTTCGGCGCAGATTGCGGCGTGCAGAGAGCGAGTTTCGTGCCGTGCTGGGCGAGCGCAGCCGCATTGCCCGCGAGATTCACGATACGCTGGCGCAGGGCTACGTGGGCATCAGTGTGCAACTGGAAGTACTGAGCGAACTGTTGCGCAAGAACAAGACAGAGGCTGCGCAAAAGCATCTCGACCTGACTCGTGGCTACGTGCGCGAGGGGCTGGCAGATGCGCGTCAATCCATCTGGGCGCTGCGCTCACAAGACACGAATGAGATCACGTTGCCGGTGCGTTTGCGCCGCATGGCCGAGGCCGAAGACGGCCATGGGCTTGAAGCCAGTTTCAGTATCTTTGGTGCTTATCGCCCACTTCCTCCTGGCACTGAGCAAGAAATTGTGCGCGTCGCTCAAGAGGCAATACATAATGTGAAGAAACACGCGGCAGCGAGGCATCTCACAGTGCAGATGGAGTACGGGCCAGCGACAATCTCGCTTGAAGTGCGCGATGACGGAAGAGGCTTTGCGGCAGATCAAACCACTGAGTCACCAGTCGGGCACTACGGACTGACTGGAATGCGAGAGCGCGCAACGGCCATCGGCGCGACGCTAGAAGTGAGCAGTGAGCCGGGAACAGGAACCACGGTGCGGCTTGTCAAGACCGCAGCCAAAGAGATAAAGGAGCAACAGTGACGACGAAAGCACCAGGAGAACCGATTCGCGTGTTGGTTGTGGAAGACCACCACGTAGTGCGCCAGGGGCTGGTTGCGCTGCTTAACGTAGTGGACGGGTTGGAGGTTGTGGGCGAAGCTGCCGACGGAGTTGAGGCCATTACTCAATTTCGCAAACATCAGCCGGACATTGCCTTGATTGATCTGCGCCTGCCGCGCATGAGTGGCGTGGATGTGATTCAGCGCATTCGCATGGAGACTCCGCAGGCGCGTTTCATCGTGCTTACAACTTACGACGGTGACGAAGATATCTTTCGCGCATTGCAGGCAGGAGCCAAGGCTTACTTGCTCAAAGGCATGACCACCGACGTATTGATTGCGACCATTCGCACAGTTCATGCAGGCAAATCGCACATACCACCTGTGATTGCGCAAAAGCTGGCCGAGCGCATGGGCACTGAAGAATTGACGCCTCGTGAGTTTGAAGTGCTGGAGCAAATTGTTCACGGTAAGAGCAACAAAGAGATCGGCATCGAGCTAGCCATCTCTGAGGCGACTGTAAAAACTCATATCAACAGCTTGTTGGGCAAGTTGGGCGTAACTGATCGCACCCAGGCGGCAACAGCGGCCATTCAGCGCGGCATTGTTCCGCTCGAATCGCTTCGCAGGCCAAAATCATGAACGGAGAAACGATGAAGAGAATCATCCATTGCGGAGTTTTTTTATTGCTTTTGTCGATGCTGATGCAGACCTCGCTGGCACAGAAATCAGCGTGGCGCCAAGCCTCTGACGCTGAACTCGCCTCGCTGTTGCCTGCGCGCGCACCCGTAGAACAGGAACACATAGAGACTGAGATGCGCACAGCCTCTGGCATCGTTAACAACCGCGGCCACTACATTGCAGGCGTAGTGCTCATCACCGCTGGCTACTCCGCAGACGGCAAGTATTCGCACTATCTCATCGTACAAGCCCCTATCAAGATCGGTGGCATTACACTCAAGCAGGGCAAATATGTCTTCGGCTGGGTGCGCTCCGCCGATGCGCTCAGCGTGCATTTTCACGAGGCTGCAACCGGCGCACTGGTGGGCACAACCGACGCGCATAGACTCGCCGGATCAACCCGCGTTGAGAGCCTGCATATCTGGCCACCGAATGATAAGTCGATGTTTCAGATTGGAAGGTTTGGCATTCCCTATGAATTAAGCGAGGAGTAACTCACCGCACCAATCGCGTAGCGCATCACTCTGCGAGTCCCAGGTTGTCTTTCTTTTCGCGTCCCGCTGTGAGACAGCGATCGTAATCAGGATGGCTGAATCGATGGTAGAGATAGATATGCTGATGCCATCCATCGGGTGTCAATCCTCTGAATGTGTAAGCAGGCGATAAGTGGTCTTTGCGCGTTGCGCGTTCTGGATCAGCTTTGAATTCCCGAATCGCTTCGCGCTCTCCAACTCGATCTGTAGTGGCCTCTTCAGGCCCTCCGCACACATCGTCGAAGTAACACCAGATGCGCGGCAACACGTTTTCTTTGGCGAACAATCGAAACGCGGAGACAGTCGAAGTATAGTAATCGAGATCAAAGAGAATTGCGCCCAAAGGGGCGTCTGGCGCAGGGTTCCACGCTGGAACCGTTATCGCAACATCGCCGAGTACAAGTTGGGCCTGACCTTCAATGTGTGCTTCCAACGCAACTCGATCCATTCGATAAGCACCTGTTGGCCACGCATACAACAAGTCGCGATGGTCAGTACTTTGCGGCAGTCCTGTTCCTGAATCAAATCCAACTACGATGATCTCGATTCCTAGTTCTTTCTGAATCTCTTTTCGGTGTTGGCAAAGACAGAGTAATCCGTTGCCGCCTGCAACGCCTAACTCAATCACTGTGACTGCCTTGTGTCCAAGCGCCTTGGCCTCGACCGCCGCATAGTACATACACCAGGCGTAATTCACACGCTGCACTGCTCCCACACGCAGCCGAGTTGCGAACGATCCGATAGGAAAATGTTTGAGAAACTTGCGCAGAAGCAGTGTTCTGAGAGGCACGGGCTGCATGGCAAATTCGATCAAGCGATCTCTTCGCTTCATATCACCTTCTCTTGCCATGCGGTGCCATGTTATTGTGCTGCGGCTTGCATAAGCGCAGCACGGATCTGATGACGATTTGCGAATTTAGAACTAAAAACTTTCAGTTGCGCATCGGGTGAAGTGGATGATTTGATCTGCGCAAGAGTCGTTGCAGCATCGTTCAATACATCGGTGTTGAGCGATTCAGCACTCTGTTGTGGCAGCGACGAGAGGTTCTTCAATGCTGCTTCAAGCCGGCGCGGAGTATTCGCTTCGCCGCTCTGCGCATTCAAAATGGAAAGTACTTGCGTCTCTGCATTCAATGTTGCAGTGCGGCGATCAAGTATCTGCTGCATCATGAAGTGATCTGGTCCCTCGACGGTTCCATCTGACCAAATGATGCCCTTGACTACGACCTGCGCCACGACAGGCGCGGTGATCGAAGCCGTGTCTTTGATATTTGCAGGAAGCGATTCAGAGTAAACATCCGCAGGCTGGATGGCTCCGGCCCATGAATCGGATGATCTGGTCTGGATGCGTCCAGACAACACTTGATCGAGCAAGTCCGATGAATAGTTGACGTGGCTCAGCACTTTTCCGTTGGCCGTCAGTGTTATATCCAGTCCGTATGCAGTCACTGCCATCTGACCGTTGTTGACTAACTCGACAGCGACGCTGTTAGCCGCTGAGTTATATTCAGCACTGTGAACTTCTAGAGCTAATTGGGCTGTATCGGCTGAACTCTGGCCTTGCAGTAGAAGGCCAGAGAATGCGGCAAACATCATGGATGTGAAGACAAATAAACTCTTCATTCGACGAACTGTAGACGGGGGCATGGAATTGGTCCTCCGCAACCATTGTATCGCCGAGCAGCTACTTTTGCGCCGTCAACACCTGTTTCTGATCGGGCGGGTTGACCTGCGCGTTCAGATAGTTGGCCAGATCGTTGATGTCGTCTTTGGTGCCGACCATCGGCGGCATGAAGCGGCGATAGGGCGAAGGATTCTTGGGGTCTGGATCGGGATCATGCAGCATGCTGATGAAGCTGGCAATGTTCGCGCGATCGCGTCCTGCAAGCAACGACTTCAGCGGACGATAACCATTGAGAGTGTGGCACGATCCACACTCGCCGCGGAAGATTGCTTCGCCACGGGAGTAACTGGAAGTGGAGTTATTCCAAACCCAGTTGGAGTGCGCCAGATAGCCCTCTTGGTTGATGCGGGCGACGTATGGGACACGGACTCCGTTCGAGTACATCCAGCGGCCAATGACGTAGGGCTTGCGCAGCATTTCGCGCGAGTATTCGCCAGCGCCGGTAGCGATGAGAGCCAGCAGCAGCACGCTCAATGCATGAGAGAGGTTGAAGTCGAGCGGACTGCGATAAGCCAGAAAGTAAGCCACGCCAATGATGGTGGCCGAGGTAACGATGATGACCAGTGCCATGCGCGTAACGGCTGAAAAAGTTCCTGCGTTGATGGTGTCGATGCCCAGCGTGAGCAATGCCTGCTGCGATGCAGGAACCATCATGTAATACCAGATCATCAGGAACGGCATGGCGACAAAAGAAGGAACCAGCCACTTGACACTCCACCGCACCAGGCTGGCTTTAAGCTCTGGCTGCTTGTCTCCATCAATACGGCTGGAGGTGATGAGCGCCCAGACTCCAGCCAAGGATGCGCAAACACAGCTACGCAAGAAGAGGCTGGGCCAGTAAGTCGGATTGAAGAAGGCATTCCAGAACTTGCTGGCCTCTGCGCCGGTTCCTGCGACGGAAATCCATGTATCGCCTGGGGTAAGCATGAAGGAGAGAATGCCGTTGATGATGATGAGCGTGCAGACAGATGCTCCGGCATAAAGCCAACCCACTGCCAGATGCAGCTTGGGGTCGATGCGATCCCAGGTCGAGTAGTAAACGGCAATGGTAGTCAGTTCGACGATAAAGAAGACCCACTCGATGGCCCAGCCGAAGACAAAGTTATGAATCAGCGTACTGGTAGCTTCAGGATGTGTAAGTCCGATGGCAAACCAGATGCCTACCCCACTAACGGTGCCAAAGACAGCCGTAAGCACCAGGAAAAACTTCGAGTGCGTGGCCAGTTGCTTCAACCAGTCCGTGCGAAGTTGCCCCTCCGGCATTGCGAGTGCCTTGCGCTCGGCCATCGGCAGATAGAGTCCGCCGCCAACGGCAAACTGCGAGATCATGACGTGGAAGATGGCGATGATGCCGATCACCCAGCCGGAGCCGAGATTTGGAATGTCCCAGAATGGATAGTTCATAACTCTCTCTCGCTTCTTACCGAATCGTCCAGTAACCGATAACAGTGGTAGTCAGCAGCAGGATCACTGCGATCAAGCCAAAGTAATGTGCCGCACGGCCGCGCTGTCCTGATTCCTTGCTCGCATCGTAAAACGGAATCATGACCCACAGCGCAATGCCGAACGTGAACAACAGAATGCCGCCGATTTCACCCGCTTCGCCAGGAAGCACATTACCCAGCAGCTTGAGCATCTCAAAAGGACTCATGAAGTACCACTCAGGATGAATGCCCACTGGCGCTGGTGCCAGCGGATCGAATGCCTTGCCCAGGGACCACGGAAAGACTGAAGCCAGCAGCGCCAGAATGTTCAGTGAGATCAGCCACATTGCCAAATCCTTGAGCAGGAAGTTAGGCAGAAACGGCATACTCTTGCGCTCGGCAATAGGCTTGAGTTCTTCGTTCGGTGGCACTGCGTTGCCGTGCCGCTGCACCAGCCAAAGATGAAAACCCAGTAGCGGCAAAAACAGAGCAGGCAGCACAACCACGTGCAGTGCAAAAAACCTTTGCACAGTAAATTCGCTAACTTCTGGGCCGCCGCGTAACATATTCGCAATCGCCGGACCAATCCACGGAATCGCTGCGGGAATCTCCAGTCCAACCTTGGTGGCAAAGTAGCTCAACTCGTCCATCGGCAGCAGATAGCCAGAGAAGCCAAAGACCGTCGCAATGCCCAGCAGCGCCATGCCGCTGAGCCAGCCAAACTCACGCGGCTTGCGATACGCCTTCATAAAGAAGACTGAGAACATATGCACCATGATCGCGAAGATCATAAGGTTGGCTGACCACGAGTGCGCCGAACGAATCAGCCAGCCAAAGTGCATCACAAAGGTGATCTGGCGAACCGACTCGTAGGCTTCGGCCCCGGGCCGATAATAAACCAGCAACAGAACGCCCGTGAAACACTGCACCAGAAAGAGGAACAGCGAGATGCCGCCCCAGTAATACCAGAAGGTCTGAGAGTGGACGGGGACTTGTTTGTGACGCGCAAAGGCCTCTATCTCAGACAAGCCCAGGCGCTCATCGACCCAGTCGTAAACGGTTTTCGTGATGGTCTTTGACGTCATGTTTCGATCCTTCGGTCTCGCTGTTTCTCTTTCAAATAACTTGGGAAAACTCTAGCGACAGAGCCATCCACCATCGACGACCAGAATGTGGCAGTCAACAAAATTGTTTGCTGCCGAGGCAAGAACGACTCCCGCGCCAGCCAGACCAGAGGGTTGTCCCCAACCTCCGGCGGTAATCCGCGCCAGGATAGAGGCCGAGCGCGTACTGAATAGATCGAGAATTGCCATGAAAACAACAGCTCCTGAAATCCTGCTGAACAAATAGTTCTGAGTTGCGAGTACCTAGCCGCGCGAGACTTCCACCCCTGTGTCGTTGACCGCCACTTTGAAGAGCTTGAGCGGATGGGGCGGTGGACCGCTGACGTTCGCGCCAGTATAAGGGTCGTAGACGCCGCCGTGGCAGGCACAGTGAATGCGATCAGCCTGCGGCTCATATTGCACCGTGCAGCCCAGATGCGTGCAGACTGCGGTCATTGAAATCCAACGACCGTCGAGATGATGAATCAGCAAGGCCGGAGAGACGCCAAACTTGAACATCAGCACCGATCCAGCAGGTAGCTTCTGCGCATCTTTCAGCGTAACCTCTGTAACGGCAGTGGCGTTCATCGCCATCTCTTCCGGCGAGGCCAGATAACGATAGATCGGATAGGCCAGGGCTGCGGTATATGCCAATCCTGCCAGACCTGCTGCCGCCAAAAACGCGCGGCGCGTAGTCGATTCGCCCGGTTCTTCAACGATATTGGTGGGAAGAGCTGTTTGCTCAATCATGATTACGCCGCACCCTCCATCACTTTAGTTGCGCGCGCCATTACCGACACGAGCCAGCCGATCACACCCAATCCAGCTACAAAGAGAACCAGGAAGATGCCCACCACGCTCCAGTTGGTCACCACCACGCGATCCCAAACGTCATAGCCCTTGCTGAGCAGAGTCACATCGCGTACGCCATCGCGATAGACGGTGAACATGACCTCAGTGAGCACTGCAACCAGCACTACAATCCAACTCAGCCAGTTGGCCGCAATCTTGCCAAAGCCAGCCACGGCGGCCAACAGCACTGCAACGGCCACCAGAGCCAGCCATCCATAACCGGCCAGTCCAAAATACTTATAGAAGGCGTAGGTTCCATTGCCAGCCAAACCCTCTTTGACGGCATCGGGTTGCACGCTATTGGCCCACAAACCAGCGGCCAGATAAACCAGCCCGAAGCCAACTGCAATCTTTCCGCCCAGTCCGCCGATGAAGTGCTTTTCTTCTGCGGTAAAGGTGCTGCGGCCTGCCAGATAAACCATCCACAGTCCGCCAAAAAACAGTCCGCCCGCCAGCATCAGCAGCCAGCGCGGAGTCAGCGTTGGGTCGCCGGTGGGCAGGTAAGCGCCCATCGCCGAGGCCGAGTACATCTTCTGCCAATCTTCAGGGCGCAGCATCAGCGTCATATTGGTGGAGAGCAGACGGGCTATGAATCCAGCCAGAAGCCACGCGCTCAAGCCCACCCACCAGGCCGATTTGCCCGCCTCAAGCCGCCCGGTGAACTGATAGAGCAGCCAGTAGGTCAGCGTCAGAATCGCAATGATCGAGATCCAGTAGATGCCGATCAGTACACTGCTGGTGTAGAGGGCGCGGCCATAAAGAACTTGCGAAAACAGTAGTGGCGGCACGCCCAGATTGATCACGTACGTCATCACCACCGTGAGTCGGCGCGCCATCGCCCGCGCCGTCACGTGTGACAACGACGAGCCACGGAACAAGCTGAGCAATACCGCCAGCAGCAGTCCGCCCAGCAACATCTCGACAGCGACAAAGTGCAACGCCTGCGTCACAATATGGAGCAGCTTGAACAGCCATATCGGCGCAGGTAAAGGAATTGGATCAACAGCAGGATAAAGTTGCATGGTGCTCCTGGAAGCCTTCGGAGTGATTCTGAGTCTATCCAATTGCCAAGTCTAGCGAATGTGATACCGCTCACAATTGCAATGCAAGAATCGGCGGCTCGTCCCTCATGCTGGAATAAAAATTTACGATGTTTTTTTGTTTGATGTGTCATGGCGCGCATTGACCAGGCAGCCCTCCACCTTTCGGTCGATACTACTGTTGGTCCAGCCCCGTATACTTGCTCCCATGTTTCAGGCACTGCGCGCGACCACTATTTTAGGACTGCTGGCGGCGGGAATCCCCGCATTTCTTTCCGCTCAAAACTCAGTTCCCGGCGCTCTTCCCCCAGGGCACCCAACCGCTCAACCCACCACCAGCACGCCGTCCGCGCCAATGGGCAGCGGCAACTCCAGCGTGCCGCCACTCGACGACAAGCACCGGCCTGTCACGGCCAGCGGCTTTGTGAAAACGGGACCAATTGTCTTTGAAGACGTCAGCGAAAAGGCAGGCCTGACTCATTGGACGCACAAGATGGGCACGCCCGCCAAGGATTACATCATCGAGACCAAGGGCTCCGGAGTCGGACTCATTGACTACGACAACGATGGTTGGCTCGATATTTATATTGTCAACGGCTCTACCTTCAACGCTCTCGATGGCAAGGAGACTCCGCCTCACGCGGCGCTCTTCCACAACAACCACGACGGAACATTTACCGATGTTGCTGCCAAGGCTGGCGTAACCAACGACCGTTGGGGCTTTGGAGTGGCCATTGCCGACTATGACAACGACGGCTGGCCGGATATCTTTGTCTCCAACTATGGCAAGAACCGGCTTTATCATAACAATCACGATGGGACCTTTACGGATGTGGCCGAGAAAGCCGGAGTTACATTGGGTAACTGGTCCAGCGGTGCCACCTGGGGCGACTATGACGGAGATGGCCGTCTTGACTTATTCGTTGCCGGGTATCTTCACTGGGATCGGAATAACTTGCCAGTAAGTGGAGAAGGTGGCGCGACCAATGCCTTTTGTACCTTCCGCGGCGAGAAGGTGGCCTGTGGTCCGCGCGGCCTCAAGGGTGAGCCAGATCATCTCTTCCACAACAACGGCGATGGCACTTTTACCGATGTAAGTGAGAAGGCTGGAGTGGCCGATAAACCCGGTTATTACGGGCTTGGCACGGTTTTCGTAGATATTAACAACGACGGCAAACCCGACCTGTTGGTAGGCAATGATTCCACGCCCAACTATCTCTATCTCAATAAAGGTGACGGTACATTTGAAGATGTGAGTTATGCCTCCGGCTTTGCACTCAACGAGGCTGGCCGCGAAACTGCTTCCATGGGCATTGCCGTCGGTGACTACGAAAACAACGGTCAGTTAGCCGTATTTGATACAACCTTCTCAGATGATTACAAGCCCTTTTATCGCAACGAGGGTGATGGTAACTTGACTGATATAAGTTATCAGTTGGGAATCGCCGAAGTTTCCGTTCCCTTTCTAAGTTGGGGCGATGCGTTTTTCGATTATGACAACGACGGCTGGAAGGATCTGATGATGTCCGATGGTCACGTCTATCCAGAGGCAGACAAATATAACTGGGGCACCAGTTGGGCGCAGCGACCCATGCTCTTTCATAACATCGACGGCAAGAAATTCGAGGCGGTTCCAGCGGTTGAAGGATCGGGGCTGGCGGTTGTGATTCCGGGTCGAGGCATGGCTGTGGGCGATCTCTTCAACGATGGAAAAATCGACGCTGTCATCAACGTTGAAGATGGCCACCCGGTGCTGTTGCGCAACGTGAACCCGGACAAGAATCACTGGCTGGAACTGAAGCTGGTGGGCGGTGCCAAGAGTCCGCGCGATGCCGTAGGGGCAACGGTTTATCTGATTGCCAACGGCATGAAGCAACGCGGCGATGTGATCAGTGGCGGCAGCTACCTTTCCACCAACGATCCCCGGCTGCACTTCGGCCTTGGTCAGGCAACCGCCGTGGACGCGATCGAGGTCCACTGGCCCAGCGGCAAGGTGGAAGTCTTCACCGTGCCCGCAGTGGACCGAATCCTAACCATCACCGAAGGCTCGGGCAAGTAGTTTTTCTCGAGTTGCAGCCCTCCTGAGCGGGAAAGTGCTCCCCTTTGCCCGCGCGAGCACTTTGCCCCGGTTTTGCGTCTGGTTGTTCATGAGCACCAGCCAGGCAGTATTCTCAGGTTGGATGGAGATCGCAGACAAGCCCGTGCCGGAGCAAGCCAGCCAGTATGCACTGAGTCGTAGCCAGGATCAGGCACTCGCTGCTCTGGTCAGCCAGTACGCGGCCACGCTGTATCGCGTCGCGTTCTCCGTCATGCGCAACGCCGCCGATGCTGAAGACGCCGTACAAGAGGCGTTTCTGCGTGTGCTGCGCCACCGCGATTCGCTCAGCGAGGTGCGCGACCAGCGCGTCTGGTTGGTCCGCATTGTGTGGAATATCGTGCTGGACCGCAAGCGCCGCGCCAAGACCCGCCCTGAGACAGACGACGTCTCCGAGCTGGCCCGCGTGTTGCCTGCCAGCGGGCTAAGCGCAGAAGAGCGCGCCGCTGCTGCTCAACATCACGCCAAGGTGCTGGCGTGCGTGGAGCAACTGCCCCCCAAAGAACGCCAGGTGCTGATGCTCTCCGCCTTTGAGGAACTGAACAGCGTGGAGATTGCCTCGGTGCTGGGCATTTCCGAATCCAGCGTCCGTTCACGGCTCTACAGAGCCCGCAACTTGATGGCCGACCTGCTCAATCATGCAAGGAGTCCGCGATGAAGACTGAAAACCAGTTGTCAAATCTTTCCCCCAACGCACTCACAGATGCCGAAGCAACCCTGCGACTGATTGCCCATCTTCCTGCTCCGGTGGGGCTGGAAGATCGAATTCATGCGGGCCTGCAAGCCGGTCTGCACGCCCAGCCTCGCCTGCTCTCTTGGCCCACTGCCTCTGGTTCTGGCTGGTTGCACGGCACCGCATTGCGCAGTGCCGCCGCAGCGGCAATTGTATCCGTAGTAGTCGGCGGCGGATGGAGCGTTTACTCGCGCATTCAGCCATCCCAGCCGATACACAGCCGCGTTCAAAGCATTGCCCAGCCGCAACCTCCGCACGCCGCTGTGTCAGCAGGCTTCTCAAGCGCCGGAGCCATGCGCACGCCCAAAACGCTGGTTGGACCAGCACCGCTTCATGCGGCAACGACAGAAAAGCTATCCAAGGCAACTGCGCAATCTTCGTTGCATCACAGCAAGACGGCTTCGGCGGACAAGTCCACAGTACCATCCGTCGTGTCTGCGGCTAAGTAATCAACAAGGTTCAAGTCAGCCGATGATGCATGAGAACTGCGTCAGAATCGTGGAAGAATAGATATATTCTTCCATCTGATTCTGAGATTTCTCAATGCAATTATCCACCCTGGCCAAAAGCCGAACGAAGCGATCGTTGATCGGTTTTTTTGGTCTTGTCTCATCGCTGCTTGCAGGCTGTCATTCCGTGCGACAAAAATTGATAGACAATCCGCGACAAGCTCCCGGCGTAACAATGCAGGATGTCTCGTTCTACTCGGCAGCGTTGCAGCGTCAGGTGACTTATCGGGTCTATCTTCCTGCCAAGCTTGATTCCGCTCACAAATATCCCGTCGTCTATCTGCTGCATGGCGGTAATGGGGGATACCGCGATTGGTCCAATGAGTCCGACGTTGCACAGTATGCGGCAGTGGATAAGTCAGGTGGACTGATTCTGGTAATGCCAGAAGGTGCATTTTCTTATTGGATGAATGCAGTGGGCAAGCCGGAGAATAAGTACGAAGACTTTCTGGTTAACGATTTGATTACTGATGTGCAAGCCAGGTTTCCAGCGGCCAAAGATCGCAATCACCGCGCCATCATTGGCATTTCCATGGGTGGTTTCGCAGCCATCAAACTGGCTCTTGGCCGTCCAGAGTTATATTCCTTCGTGGGCGGAATCAGTCCGGCAATCGACATTCTTCATCGTCGGTTCAATATCAAACGCATTGGTGAGTGGTGGCGAATCCGCACAATCTTTGGCCCCATGGCTAGTAACTCGCGCCACGAGCGCGACCCATTTGTACTTATACAACCTGCTAACTCAACTGTAACTCCGTACTTATATATCACTGCCGGAGAAAAAGAACCATTGCTCCAACCGAATCGCCGCTTTGCAGCCCTGCTCAAACAACGCAATTTTGCCTACGAGTTTCACACCAAACCCGGCGGCCACGACTGGGGCGAATGGGATTCGCAATTGCCCGGTTGCTTTGAAAGCCTGTTGCAGCATCTGTCGAAGGGCAGTGCGCAACCTCTCTCTTCAAATCGCTAGCTCTTCCAACCAACCGCGCTGCTTCTCAGCGCCCCGCCCGCTTCTCCCATCGCTCCTCATGCCGGTCGTCGCGGAAGTTCGCTCCCGTTACACGTCCCTGCGTGTCGCGCTCAAAGGTAAGTCGCGAAAGGCTTGACCCGTTGGGATAGAAGAAGACGCTCGACGACTCAGGTGTAATCTCGACCGTCTCGCCCAGCAGATTCTTCTCGTAAAGCTGTTCTCCCTGGCGAGAGATTGTCACAGCGGGACGGCCTTTCAAATCGGTGTATTCGCCAACCAGTGTTTCCAGCAATGCCGCAGACAGCTTGATCACGTTCGGGTGCAGTGGAATCACCAGCCGCTCAGCCAACGGTGCTTCCGGCGGACCACTGGGCTTGGAACGTGGTGCAGGCTCAGCGCGATGCGCCAACAGCCAGCGTGGCAACTCCGGTTCGTCGTAGGCGCGGGTCCCGCAATCGTGCTTCAATCCCTGATAGACCCATAGACGCACGCGCCCCCCTGCTGCCTTGAGGGCTTCATACATCAGTTCGCTCTGACGCTCTGCAACAACGTTGTCGTCGCTGCCGTGAAAGAGCCACACCGGCGTATGGCCAACTGCCTTCGCATATTCGGCGGGTAGCGTGGTTGCTTCCTTCCACCGCTCCGGCTGATAACTCCAAAACGGCCCGCTTGCTGCTATCGCCACCGCCGCCCAGCGTTTGGGATGCGTTCGCGCCAGTTCCCATGCGCCGTATCCACCCAGTGAGAGACCGCTGAGATACGTCCGCTCGGGATCGCCGTGAAACTCCTCGACTTCGCGGTCCAGCGCCGCCAAAGCCACGGCCTGCATCTCCGCATCAGTCCAATAGTCTTCGATCGGGCACTGCGGCATCACAATCACAAATGGCCAACGCTCTGGATGGTCGCGCACTGCCTGAGGCAGCCCAATCTGCGTCTGCCACATACCTTCTGAGCCGCGTTCGCCGCGCCCATGCAAAAACAAAATGACCGGCCACTGCTTATGGTCGTCACGCCGCCACTCCTCTGGCAGATAAATCTGAAAGCGGTAGCTGGTGCCGTGCCATTCAATCTTGCGATTGAGAAAACCCGTCTCCTGCTGCGGTTCACGGTGCTCGTGACGGCCACCGGCAGCTACGGCATGAGGAACCAGGCCGGGCACAGTAGCCCAGCCAATCCAAAGGCAAACCGAGAAAAATCCAACAGAACGCAACATATCAGGAATCCAATCACCACTATATCTGGCCCAAAGATGAAATTCGAAGCTTTCCTTTCGATATTCCTGACGGTTTTCTTACGATCTGTCGTGAAACAATTGAGTGGTGATGCAGACCGCGCTCATGACGAAACTGGAAATCGGAGATACGCTCGATCATTATCGCCTCGATGCCATCGTGGCGCATAGTGGTATGTCCACGCTCTTCAAGGCTACTGACCTTGAAGACGGCAAGCAAGTAGCCATCAAGGTTCCGCACGCTGAGATGGAGTCTGATCCGATTCTCTCCGAGCGTTTCAAACGCGAGCAGCAGATTGGCCAGGAGCTTGATCACCCTGGCATTGTCAAAACCTACGCCGACGAACATCGCTGCCGCGTCTACATGGTCATCGAGTGGGTTGAAGGCCGCTTGCTGCGCTCCATCCTCGATAAAGAGCACACGCTGCCCACGGATCGTGCCGTCAAACTGATTTGCGCCATCTGCGATGCGCTCGACTATATGCACAAACGTGGCGTGGTCCACCGCGACATGAAGCCGGAAAACATCATGGTCGATGACCACGACAACATTAAGCTGATCGACTTTGGCATCGCGATGAAAGAAGATGCGCGGCGACTGACGTTTGTCAAAATGAATTCGATGCTGGGCACGCCCGACTACATCGCGCCCGAGCAGGTAAAGGGGCAGCGCGGCGATCAGCGCAGCGATATTTATTCGCTGGGCGTGATGTTCTACGAAATGCTCACCGGCGAAGTGCCTTTCAGCGGATCGAACCCGCTGGCGGTGATGAACGAGCGCGTCTTGCACGATCCCAAGCCCGCCCGCAAGCTGAACCCGGATATATCTCCGCAGTTACAAGAAATCCTCAGTCGCGCGATGGAGCGTGACCCGCGTCGCCGCTACTCCAATGCCAGCGACATGGTTTGGGAACTGGAGCATCAGGACCAGGTCACCGTGGAAGAGGGCGACAGACGCCTGCAAAAACGCGGATTCGGCCTGCCAGCAACTCGCAAGATGATCCTCTATGCCGGACTGGCGCTGGTCCCGGTCGTGCTCTTTGGTTTGATGCTGCTCATGGCGCGATAGCGAGTTTCGGCGGCAATCCCGATGCTGAAAACGCGTTTCGACCAACTCGGAGATACAAGTGGCTCCCTGTCAGGGTTTCGACATACACTTTCTGCATGGATAACGAGCGCATCCGAGAAATCTGCTTGTCTTTGCCGCACGCGGCGGAGACGCTGAACTGGGGGCATTGCCTCGTCTATTGGGTAGGCCAACGAGAGCTTGGCGGAAAAATGTTTGCCCTCACTGACGCCGACGGAACCGGCAAGGGGGTGCTCTCGTTTCATTGCGGTGCCGAGCGCTTCCATGAACTGCTGGAGATGGACGGAGTTAAGCCCGCGCCGCATCTGGCCCGCGCACATTGGGTCTCTCTCGAGCGTTGGAATGCGCTTCGTCCTCGCCAAATTGAGGAGGAACTCCGCCTCGCTCATGCGCTGATCTACGACAAGCTGCCCAAACGCACCAAATCCGCACTGGCCTTGCCCAAAAAAGAGCAAGCCAAAGTATTGGCTGAACTGGCAAAATCGAAGCAGAGCAAAGCTTGACCCAATTTCTACAGGCACCTTACATCGTTCGCACGTAATTCTTTCCTGGCAAGCCCCGCACTCGCCCTGTAATCTCCAACTCAAAGAGTGCTGTAAATACCTCGGAAGAAGTCAGTTGTGTCTCCAGAAGTTCCAGAATCTCATCAATCTGCAAACTCTGGTCCATCTTCAGAACCTCCAGCACCATCGCCTCTTCAGGCCGCAGAACCGGGTCCGGCAACAGCGATGCAGTCATCTCGGATTTTGACTCCGGCGGAGCTTCTGCCTCCAGTTCCAGCCGCACCTGCGACGGCAAATCTTCCCAAACATCTTCCCACGTTGCCGTCAGTTTGGCACCCTGTTTGATCAGCGTATTCGGCGTCCACGATCCCTTGTTGGTCACATTTCCCGGCACTGCATACAAGTCGCGATTCTGGTCGGCGGCACACCGCGCAGTCACGCGTGTGCCAGAGTTCTCCGCCGCCTCCACCACCAACACCCCCACGCTCAGCCCACTCAAAATCCGGTTCCGTCGCGGAAAATTCTGCGGTGCAGGAAACGTCCCCATCGGGTTCTCGCTCACAATCGCCCCGCCCATCGCCAGAATCTCTTCCGCCAGCTTCTTGTTTTCCTTCGGATACACCACGTCAATGCCCGTGCCCCATACGGCCACCGTCGGCATCCGCGCCGCCAGAGCACCGCGATGCGCACACGAGTCAATGCCCCGCGCCATGCCGCTCACAATCAGCAGCCGCCGCACCGCCAAATCGCGTGAGATCATCTCCGCCACGCCCGATCCATACGGGCTGGGATGCCGCGTGCCCACCACCGCAATCGACGGTCGGCTCAGCAGGCTCACCGGTCCCCTCACCCACAGCACCGGCGGTGGGTCGTAGATCTCCTTCAGTCGCTCCGGGTACTCCGCGCAACCAAATGTCAGAATCGTCGCTCCCTGCGCGGCTACTCGCTGCCACTCTTCTTCAGCCGTCTGGCGAGCCTTGCCGTCAAAGATGAACTGAGCCGCCTCAGCCGGAAAGCGCAGAGCCTCCAGAGCAGTCAGCGGCAGCGTAAACAGATCGCTGGCCGCATCCAGCCGAGTCATCGCGTCCAATATGCGCTTTGGGCCCAACCCCGGCGACAACGTCAACGCCAGCCAAGCCAGCCGATCCTCATCCAGTGGAGGAGCCAAAGCAACTGCCGCGTCTTGGGGCAAGGTAGACATCAAGAAATGACTGTCCGAGAATTGTACAGATTAATTTCCTCACAGGAAATAGATTCCACAAAACTTTTGTAATGCGGTTGAATTCTTGGTAGATGATTATGAGCAAATCAAGAAGGCGGGTGGCCAAGATGCCGTGAGTGGTGATCACAACCACTGAAGATGGGTGCCCCCGGTCCCTCGCTTTTGGGCACCGGGGAGGAGGAGCCGAACTGCTGGTAGCGCATCCAATCGGGCAGTTGCCAGCCTCTCTCGGCAGGTGGCGCACCTTTGAACTGCGAATAAAAATGGGCGACATCCTTGAATCGTTTTTTGATTCAAGGGTGGGAGACCTCAACTCTCACCCCGCCATGCCGAAGGCCGCCCTCTGGACGAGGAGTCCCCCCACCGCAGGTGCTCTTGCAGATTATTTCATTGATCCTGCTAACCTGATCTCAGTGCATCTTCCAACTTGTCAGGGAGGTGCCCGGTCCGTATCGAGAAGAAGCACCCCCCTCCCCCCCTACGATATTTATTTTTAGCCGAAATCCTTGCAGATTAATTCAATGGGGCAGAAGGCAGTGTCTATGCGGAATTATGCAAGTGGCTCGAAGTTTTGATTGTATGAAATCGAAATATGGTGAATGGGATGGTCATGCGGAAAGCGAGCACGTCTCACTGCAATTGGCCAGGACCGCCAGACAGATTGTCCCAAACTCCACAGTGCAGCACTTCGGTGATGAGAGGGATGCGAATTGGGACGCAGCGGAGGGGTTACGCATGGTGGCGACGACGTTCCAGCCGTGGGATTGGAAGAACTCGGCGGTGGCAAGGCTGATTTCACTCGCCTTCGTTTTTTTCGCTATTGCCGAAGAGAGAACCCTCAGGGGGCAATACAGCCGATCTACAAACGCCGCTTGCGGCGAATTAGCCCGGCCAAGCCTAGAATTCCTGTTCCCATCAGTGCCAGCGTCCCCGGCTCCGGTGTATAAACCACCGGCGGAGTCGGCAGTTTACCCTGAAACTCATTGTTGTGTACTTCGCCGGTCGCTCCAACTGCGGCCACAATCAGCGTACCGCCAATCTGGCTATTCGCAGTGCTGGTCAATGTCGCCATCGGTGCCAGCATCGCCGCATCGAACTGCGCATCCAGGTTCACTGTGGCCGCCTGCGAAAAATTGAAGAGAATCATGTCGTTGTCGTTGTTGGTGTCTGACTCTTGCTGACCATTGACCAGAATCGGTGAGCCGCTGTTCAGCGTAAGGCTGGTTCCAGCAACATTCACAATAACTGTCGCCGTGGTCGGCACCACAAAGTCGAGTTGCGAACCGCCGCCACCGTCAAACTGAGCCGCCGTCAAATTAAACACATCGAGCGTTGTATTGGTGCCATCCAGCACAAGCCACGAGGGATTGCCACCGACCTTCGATCCCGATTCAATGATCCCGTTGGCCGTTAGCCCTGCCAGATACGAGGACTCTTTCAGCATCTCGCTGCTGAGCGATGAGAAGTTGATCAGCGCAGAAGAACCCGTCAGCGTTGTATTGACAAGTTTGCCCTGATCGTTGAAATAGAAGTTGCTGTTGCTGGCTCCGGGAGCATAGGCATTGCCGCCGCCGTTGATCTGAAAATGGCTGCCCGAAGGGACTGAAATTCCGCCCGCTGCATACATCGCATAGCCGTTGGCATACGATCCCCAGGGATCGTTGGTGCTGTTGCTGCCGCTTTGGAATTCTGCGCCGATGGTAAATGCGTTGGTAATCTGTCCAGCTGCCGCCACGCGTCCGGTCACGTCCGCGCTTCCAGGGCCAATAATATTGCCGGCAGTGCTGCCATATCCCATCGCGACGATCGTAAACGCGCTCACAGGGCATGCATTGGTAGCCACAGCGCAAAAAGGCGCTGACGTTGCATGACCAACCGAACAACCGAAAAACGCACCTACAACAAATACAGCAAGAGTTTTCTTCATAGTCTCAAATCCCTCGCGGGATCATTCCTCACCCGTAGAACTGCCGCAGACGCGCAGGTGACACGCAACCTAAAACACAACTCGATTCAACAAATCACGAGCCAAGATTAGTAGATCAATTATGTCTGAATTGATATGGGAAAGCTGACATTTATAGTACTTTCAACTATTTATAATAGTAATGTGATATAGGTTACCGCGCCAAACTCTCACGCTGCTGCCTTGCCGAGCTCATCACATTGCACAGTGACGAGTCCTAAACCGCAACCGTAAAGCTGTTTTCGGTGCGTGTCACGGCTTTATAAAGCGTGTCCCGCTCCACCGGAACGCGCCCAGCCTCAGTGATCAATCGGCAGAGTTCCTTGCGCGTCATGCCCTGCGGCGTGGTGGCACCCGCATCATGGTAAATCTTCTCCTCCACCACGGTGCCATCCAGATCATCCGCTCCAAAGCGCAACGCAATCTGTGCAATCTTCGGCGTCAGCATCTGCCAGTAGGCCTTGATGTGCGCAAAGTTGTCCAGCATCAGCCGACTGACCGCAATTTGACGAATATCGGTCAGTCCAGTTGTTACCGGCAAATGGTCCAGCGCCGTATTTTCTGGATGAAAAGCCAGCGGAATGAAGGTCTGAAAGCCGCCCGTCTCATCCTGCACCGCGCGTAGTTTCAGCAGATGATCCACACGGTCTTCATCGTTCTCAATATGGCCATAGAGCATCGTCGCATTCGACTTGAAGCCCAGCTTGTGCGCCAGCCGCGCCGTCGTCAGCCACTCTTCACCGTCAATCTTGTGGTCGCAGATGATTGAGCGCACCCGGGCCGAAAAAATCTCCGCGCCGCCTCCCGGCATTGAGTCCACGCCAGCCTCGCGCATCTTCAGCAGCGTCTCTTCAATGCTGAGCTTGGCTCGCCGCGCCAGAAAAGCCACTTCCACCATGGTGAAGGCTTTGATATGCACTTTGGGAAAGCGCAACTTGAGTCCGCTGACCAGATCAAGGAAGTACTCCAGCGGCAAATCCGGGTGCAAACCACCAACAATATGGAACTCCGTCACCGCTTCGGAATAACCCGAGGCCGCCGATTCCCAGGCTTCTTCAAGTGCCATCGTATAGCCAGCCGCATCGCCCTTCTTGCGTCCAAAGGCGCACAGGCGGCAGTTTGCCACGCAGACATTGGTCGGATTGATGTGGCGATTGACGTTGAAGTAAGTCAGGTTGCCATGCAGCCGCTCACGCACATGGTTGGCCAGCCAGCCGACGGCAAGCACATCCGAGGAGCCGTACAGCGCAAGCCCATCGTTGAAATCCAGCCGCTCGCCCGCCAGAACTTTGGCGGCAATCGGCTCCAGGCGCGGATCATGACTCCGAAAAGCGGAGCAAGTTTGTGCGTTGAGTGAGCGGGAATCGACAGTCGCAGCCAGCATATCCCAATGATACAGAAAATCGTCCCTTGTCAATACTCCACCGACCGCTCACAACGGCGAATTTGCTGAAAATTCGAGCTACTTGCATCATTCCGCTTGGACACAGCCTTCTGCACCACTGAATTAATCTGCAAAAATCTCGGCTAAAAATAAATATCGGAGGGGGGGGAGGGGGGGTGCTTCTTCTCGGTACGGACCGGGCACCTCCCTGACAAGTTGGAAGATGCACTGAGATCAGGTTAGCAGGATGCGCGAAATAATCTGCAACCACCTG
>Ga0182030_10003120_pt1 | contig 35354 bp, 28 predicted proteins | sample 812S3MmetaG_FD_121299 | JGI IMG/M metagenome (GOLD analysis project Ga0182030, IMG submission 121299) | Permafrost microbial communities from Stordalen Mire, Sweden - 812S3M metaG (Illumina Assembly) | ecosystem: Environmental > Terrestrial > Soil > Wetlands > Permafrost | place: Sweden...
CGGCTCTTAACCGACAGGTTGTAGGTTCGATTCCTACCGCGTCCACCAAAGCCATTTCCAAGGATATTCAAGAACTTCCAGAAGGCTAAAGTAAACAAAAGTAACTGCTTCTTTTCCAGCGGGTTATGTTCGACTTGCCTTTCCCAGGACGTCCACCGGCTTCCCAGGACAGCCTCCGCCGTGAGGGGCATCCAGGAGGGGCAACTCGGAAGTACGCATTTTGAGTTGCCCCTCCTTCGTCACACGCAGGTTTGATTGCCCCAGATTCCTGCTCACAGAGGATTCGCTTACACCCATACTGGAGGCATGACGGACCAAGTGGCTGCGGAGTGCACAAGCCGAAATCATGAGGTGGGTGTATTCCTCCGGGGTTGTGATGAGAATATCTGCATCCTGCATTCGCTCCCGCTTGATCGTTTAGTTTGGAGCGTCGACACAAAGCAGATGCTGGACCCCCGTCAGTCTTCCGGATCCTGATCCGCCCATAAAACCAATCCTAAGCAGCGGCCGCGTGTGCCACACGTGTGCCGCAAATCCGTCTTAGGAGACAAAAATGGTACGCAAGATTGGTCAAATCATTCGCCGTGGGCCAAGCACATGGCAGGTCCGCATCTACGTCGGTCGCGACCCGGAGACCCGGAGGCGCAAGTACGTGGGCAAATTCATTCATGGGGGCTGCGGTCCGCACAGGCCCACCTCAACCGCAAGCTCGCGGAGCGCGATCTCGGTCGCAACATCCGTTCTTCCCGACAAACCGTTGGTCAGTATCTCGATCACTGGCTCGACATCTGTGCCCGACCACGTCTGCGAGCCAAGAGCTTCCGCGACTACTCGGGCCTGCTTGCACGCTACGTCCGTCCACATCTGGGCTCGCGATCGTTTGGGGAGCTTTCGCCAGCGGAAATTCAGAAGCTCTATAGCGACTTGCTAAACCGGAAGCTCTCGCCACGCACCATTTGTTATACACATGCGGTTCTCTTCTTGGCCTTGAGACAGGCGATCCGTTGGAAACTCCTCCTAACGAACCCGGCCGAGGATGTCCATTTGCCTCGGCAACCACGGCGCCGTTTCACCGTGTTCGATGTCGGGCAGGCGAAGCAATTCATCGCAGCGATGTCAGGACATGAGTACGAAACCTTGTTTGCGCTCGCGCTCACAACCGGTATGCGTCCGAGCGAATACCTTGCGCTCACTTGGACGGACTTCAATCTCGACCGCGGCACAGTGAGCGTTTCAAAAACACTCGAATGGCGGACAGGAGGGTGGTGCATCGAGGACACGAAGCGGGAGCGTAGCCGGCGCTTGATCAAGCTCCAGAATTGGGTATTGGCTCTTCTTCGTAAGTTGGACGAAAGATCCGAGACAGCCAGACGCAATCCCAGAAGTCTGGTATTCACGTCGAACCGAGGAGGTCCGCTTCGTGAGTCGAAGTTTATCGAGCGGCACTTTAAGCCCCTGCTTCGGTCAGCTGACCTTCCGAATATACGAAAGTTCGACATACTCAAATGGCAATCGGGCCACTTAAAGTAAATCTGCTTCCAGGTTTAGGCGTTCCTCAGGGGCTTCCGGAATACATGTAACCAGACATAGAGACAAAAGCAGGGCAGAAATTAAGGTGCTGTTGCAGCGTACCTTCATTGGCGCGCCTCCTGTGCAAGCCGCGAGAATTTCCGCCATTCTACTTCACCAGACCGGCCCCGAGTGCATTGTCGGCAATCCGGACAGAGCCCCGCTTTTCAGCCCGATGTCCGGTTTACCGGTTCCGACCGAGGTCCAGAAGCTGGGCATTCCTTTGGCGTTCGAACCTCGTCGAAGAATCAGTGCCTCTCTTCCAGATGTTTGAGGTCGATTCCCAACTGCTGACACTTTTTGTAAAGATGGCTTCTCTCGAGACCCAGCACTTTCGCTGTTTGCGAGATGTTCCGGCCGTTGAACTCCAATTCTCTTAGAACTTCCGTGCGCTCGAAGCTGAGGACGCGTTCCGCAAGTGCGCCGTTGTTCTCGGCCCCAAACGCACCTGCAGCGACCGACTTCAGATTCTGGGAAGTGGCTGGGAGCGCAAGTTGAACCGCGTCAGCATCAACCTGGGTTTCAGCCAGCAATAACAGACGTTCGACAACATTGCGCAGTTCACGGATGTTGCCAGGCCATGTGTAGCCTTTGAGCGCATCGATCGCTTGTTCGGTGAAAGGTACTGGCTTCCAACCGTTCTGCGCGCTCACCTGGCGGGCGAAGTGGTCAACCAGCGCAGGCAGATCTTCAGCCCGCCTGCGCAGCGGCGGCAACTCCACCGGGAATACAACGACGCGATGATATAGATCGCGCCTGAATCCACCGGACTCGACAAGCTGCTCGAGATTGCGGTGCGTTGCCACAACCACGCGCACATCGACAGTGATAGGCTTATCGGCGCCGATGCGTTCGACCTCGCCCTCTTCGAGCACGCGCAGCAGTTTGGCCTGCATGGCCTGCGGCATGTCGCCGATTTCGTCCAGAAACAGCGTGCCGCGGTGGGCCTGCTCGAACTTGCCGGTATGGCGCTGGGCCGCGCCGGTGAAGGAGCCCTTCTCGTGCCCGAAGAGTTCGCTTTCGATCAACTCGGCGGGGACAGCGGCGCAGTTGAGTGTGACAAAGGGGCCGGCGGAGCGCGGACTTTTCTCATGTAGTGTGCGGGCCACGAGTTCCTTGCCGGTGCCGGTTTCGCCGTAGATGCAGATGCGAGTTTCACTGGCGGCGACCCGCTCGATCTGCGCCATCACGCGGCGCATGGTCTCGCCGGTGAAGACCAGCGTGTGTTTGCCGACGCGCGTGCGCAGGTCCTGGTTTTCTGTTTCGAGGCGGGTGAGCTTGAGGGCGTTTTCGACCGTGACCAGCAGCTTCTCGGTGGTGAGCGGTTTCTCAAGAAAGTCCAGCGCGCCGAGCCGGGTGGCGCGGACGGCCATTTCAATGTGAGCCTGGCCGCTCATCATCACTACCGGCGCGGTGACGCCGGCGTTCTTCAGGTCTTCGAGCAGCGCGAGCCCGTCGCGGCGGGGCATCACCACGTCGCTGAGGATCAGATCGAAAGGCTGTGCGCCGGCCAGTTCCAGAGCGCGAGCGGCGTTGTCGCAGACCACAGCTTCGTGGCCGGCCAAGCGAAAAGCGCGAGACAACGAAGCCAGCGTGTTGGCCTCGTCGTCGACGATCAGAATCTTTGCCTTGGTGGTCACGAGGTTGCCTCATCCGCTCTGGGAAGTGTGATGACAAATGTGGCGCCGCCGCCTGGCGGGCTCTCGACCGCGATGGTGCCGGCATGGTCGGAGACCACCGATTGCACGATGGCCAGGCCAAGGCCGGTTCCGTGCTCCTTGGTGGTGTAGTAGGGAGTGAACAGACGCTCGCATTCTTCCGGCGTCATTCCCGCGCCGGTGTCGGCTACGCGGATCTCGACCTTGTCATCGTGCGCTTTTGCGGAGAGCGTCAACGTGCCGCCGTTGGGCATTGCGTCCATTGCGTTCAAAACCAGGTTCGAAAGCGCCCGGTGCAAAAGCTCCGGGTCGGCGTCGACTTCAAGTGGATCAGTATCGACTTCAACAGTGCAATAGATGTTGGCGGCGAGATTGATTTGCACTGGTGTCGCCTCCAGGCCCCTCACAAGCCCAGGGAAATGCAGCAGCGCGACACGCCATAGTGAATCCTGCGCGTCGATGCGCTCCAACTGCGGCTTTGGCATTTTGCTGAAGTCGCTGAAACGGCCAATGATCGTCTTGAGGTTGGCGATCTCCATGCCGAGCGTTGCGGTGCCCTCGCGGAAGACCTCGTCGAATTCGGCGGCGGGCAGTTCGCGCGCGCGGACCAGATTCTCGACCGTCAACTGCAACGGGAACAGAGGATTCTTGAGTTCGTGCGCCAGGCGGCGGGCAAGTTCGCGCCAGGCGGCCACACGCTCGGTTTGCACAAGGCGCTCGCGTTGGCTTACCAGTTGGCTGGTCATGTGATTGAAGCTGCGCCCGAGCACGCCGATCTCGTCGCGTCCGCGTGCGTTGACGTGCGTCTCCCAATCTCCGGCTGCAACCCGCTCCGCGGCACGCGCCAACTGCTCTATCGGTCGCGATACGCGCGCGGCGATCCAGAGGCTGCACAGGATCGCAAGCAGAATGCCTCCCGAGGCAACGCCATAGGCGATGGCGCGGATGTGCTGCTGCGCCTCGACCATGCCGGCCCGCGAGATAGCCACTGTGAGAACCGCCAGCACATGGCCGTCATTGCTCTTGAGCGGAATGGCTGTGGCGCTCACGCTGTCTTCCCGCCGGTTGGTCAAGTAGAGAATAGAGCTTGTTTGCTGGTGAGAGTTGATAGCGGAATTGATCAATGACTCGTAACGTGCGGCGTAGGGGACCTCGCCTGAGGTGCCGATCAGCCGCTTGGGATCGAACATTGCAAAGTCGGGACCAAGATGCGATTGTTCTGTGCTCGGAGCCTGGTCCTCATCTTTGTAAAGGGCGATCTGCATTCCGGGCGCGACTGGCAAATCGGCAAGGAAAGATTTGTCGAGGCGTTTGCCGCCGAGGAGACGAACAGGCTCGCCAGTGGATGACGCAATGTGACCAACAGCGCGATTGGCGAAGAGTCCTAGAGCCGAGTTTCCGTCGGGCAGATCTTCAGTCTTTAGAAATATCGAGTCATGCACCCACGTGAATGGCTCGTTATAGCCGAAGCGCGCCGGCCACTGCGCGGAACTGACGATCTTTCCATCCGGGCCAACGATTTCGAGAAAGTCCAGTTGCGCGTCCTGCGCCAGCGTCTGCGCCTCGGTCAGATCGAGCGACGGATCGCCCGATTGAACCAGCTCGAAGGCCATGGCGCGAACCCGTTCGCTTGCGGCAATGCGATCCACCGCCGCAGCCACCTCGGCCGAGCGGTGCTGGAACTCGCGCTGAAACTGGCTTACGACGAGCGCCGTCTCCTCGCGGTCGCGCTGTTCGAAGACGTTGCGCACGCGCACAAGTACGGTCCACGTTACCGCGGCAACGGCACCCGCCACGGTGAGCGCGAGCAGAATCAACAGCTTTTGGCGCAGACTCATGGCGTGTCCTCGAGCGAAACTCCGGCCAGCAGCGGGACACCGACCGGACTGAGGCGCAGATCGCGCACGCGGCCTCCGGCGGCGTAGGCGCGGGGAAGATAGAGCAGCGGAATCAGCGTGTGCGTCTCAAGAAAATCGTGCTCCGCGCGGTAGAGACCTTCGGGAGTGTCTTCTAGCACCGGCGCTGCCACGCCCACTCCGCGCAAGAGCGATTCGAGCGCGGACTGCGGCTGGTTGGACGCGAGGGTCAGGCGGAGAAGGACCATGTCCGCATGTTGCGGGCTGCCCGCTCCGGCTACTTGGACATTGAATCCAGCCTCGCGCAGGTTGAGCGCAATGCGCTGCGCGGCCAACTGCATGACGGCGTTGTTGTCAGTAGAAAGCGTCAGTGGCGGGGGCGTGAGGCCGCCGCGCAGCTCGCGGGCCTTGTTGATATCGCGGTCTGCCGGGAACAGAAATCCATAGCCGGTGAGTTCCGAGGGCAGCAGGCTGGCCGCGATCTCACCCTGCTTTTGAAAGATGACGTTGGAGAGCGCGCCTCGGTCAACAGCTTGAGCGATGGCCGCGCGCAGATTGGGATTGAAGAGAACGCCGGCGTCGGCAGCCGCAAGCGCCAGCAGCGACACCGGGGGCGAGGCCACGACTGTTAGGTGCTGTTCGCGGGCCTGGCGCAGTTGTTCGGCGGGAACATCAGCCAGATCGGCGCGGCCTATCCTCAGGTCGAGCCATTGGTCGCGGATGGGCTTGCGGCCGTCGATCTCGATCTTGTCGAGAAAGGGACGGCCCTGCCAGCAGGTGTCGTTCGCAATCAGGATGAGGTTGCCATTCGCGAATTGATCGAGTTGGAAAGCCCCGGTGCCGACGACGGGACCAATGAGCGGGGTTGCGCCCGAATTCGCGGTGATCGAATTAATCGTGCCCGAACGCGCAATCAGAAAATCGTCGCCAGCCAGAAGAGCGGGAAGGTTAGGCATGGGACCGTCACCGGTAAAGATCACCTCCGAGCCCACGGCATGAACCGCAGTCCACGGACAGCCATTACCGCACGCCCCGGCGAGGGAGGCCTCGACCGCTGTCGATGTCAGCGCCGCGCCATCCTGAAAATGCACGCCCGGCCGCAGCCAGAACTGCCAGCGACGATCGTTGTTCTCCGACGCCCAGCGGATGGCCAGCGACGGACTCGCTGTTCCGTTTGCATCGAGTCGCGTGAGCCCATCGAAGACAAGCCGTTTCGCCAACTCGCTGTGAGGCCCCCAGGCATCGCCCTCGATCTCAACGTGGAGCGTGCCGCCGTAATGGGGACGCGTGCGCGCCGCCGCCGAGAGCGCGACTGCGGCGACGAGACAGCTAATTGCAAAGGGCCGTAACACGGTCCACCTCGTTTCGATTGTCCGCGCCGCGCACCACGGCGAAGACGCTCTTGCCATCCGGCGCGGTCCACAACGCCGCTACAGTTCCGTCCATCGCCAACGGAGCGCTGGCTGGAATTGCTTCTTGTGCCGGTAAATCGAAGGCACGCAAGCTGTCGTTTGCCGCCGCCCCCGATCCGGAGACGACAATCTGCGTGCCCGCGCCGCATCCAGTGTGCAGCGCCGCGAAATCGCTACCCCAGTCGCGCGCTCCGGCAATTGGCTTGAGCGCGCCGTTCTCTCCCACTTGGATCTTGCCATCGATGCCGCCGATCAACCATCCGGCTCCATCGGAACGGGGGATCGATGCGGCCGTGTAAAACGGAGGTAGTTCCACGCCGGGGTCGGGAACCACCATGCCGGTGAAGTAATTGCGCGCGGCATTGTAGAAAGCCTTGGGCGGTACAGCGGCGATGGCAGGTGCGGCGGCCGCTGAAGCTGGCCCCGAAGATGGACCACCGATCGACCATGGGTCGTCGCTTTCCGTGCAATGTACCGTCCATTCTCCTTCGGGTTGCGCGGGCCGGTAGCTGCCGCTGCAACTCATGCCCGCAAGAAACGACGAGAATCCGTCTCCGTCGGGCGAGGGAACGATGACTGCGCGAGGGTCACGCGGCAGAGGCTTCTTCTGGCCGATGGCGATGCGCTTCCGTGCTTGCCAGGCTCCGGCCGCGCGGGAGTAGACGACGATCTCCTCCGGTTCAACGGCCACCAGGTTGTCCTGAGTCTCCAGCATTGCAAGCACCGCTTCGCTGGTGATGAGTATGGTTTGTTTGCGCAGCGTGAGATCGCTTGTCTGCTGCGCTTGCTGCGCCGTGCCCCGATCCACGCGCACCATCGCCACGCGCGACTGGTTGCCTTCTACCACTTCTGCAACCCACAAGCGCTCGCGCACATTCTCACTGAGGGTGACGCGGATGGTATTGGCGCTTTCGGCGCCCGAGGCCGCGACGCCGCGCGTCTTCAGATCCTGCTCCAGCAGCAGCCGGACTACTGGGATTTGATCGGTGGGGATGGTGGAGAGATTCTGAATCGTGAGCCGCGCCTGACCGGGGCCCAGAATCTCCGCAATCTGTTCAGCCAGATTCGCGGCGGGTTGTTCCCAGGGGCCGGGAACTGCGCTTGCCGTCGGCCCCACCAGCACGCTCGCAATTACCGCAATCAGCCAGACCAGCTTCATAGAACGCAGCTTTCCTTGAATGTCTCGTTTGCCGGGATTATATCGTTTGGACCGACGGTCTTCGGCGGGATAAGGTGCGCATCCCGCCCAAGCTGCATGGCATATGCACGTTGAAGCGCGGCGATGCCAGTCGTCACGTACGCGTCAGTGCGCTCCCCCCACGGCCGGCGCTGTTTCGCTGTCCATCTCCTGCTTGACGACCGGACTCGAAGCCATGCTCTTGAAGACGTCGTTGGCGAAGAAGAACTTGCCGTCCGAGGGCACCATCACCACCTGGATCTTGTCGGATAACCGCTCGGCGACAATCTTGTTGATCAGCAGCGGCGACTTGTTCAGCAGCGCGGCTTCGCTCGTCATGCGCTCGGCATCGGCCGTCGCCATGAGCCGGACGCGGCTGGCCTCGGCCTCGGCCATCATGTTCCGCCGCTCCAGTTCGGCCTTACTGTCGATGACCTTGGCCTGAGCTTCGGCATCGGCGTTCTCGATGGTGGTTTCCTTGCGCGCCTCGGCTTCAAGCTTGCTCTGCTCAATCTGCTTCTGCTTCAGCGGAAGCGTGTACTGCATGGCGTCGGACTCGCCCTTTGCCTCGACTACGCGCGACTGAGCTTCGCCTTCGGTGGCCTTCACCTTTTGCACCGCCTCGGCTTCCGCCTGCAACTCCGCGATCCTCACCTGCTTCTGTTGAATGTCGGTTACCACTCCAAGCTGATCGTCCTCCTGCTCCTTCAGCAGCAAACCCTCCAGGCCCTTGGCGTACTCTTCAGGCAGTTGAATGTCGGAGAGCATCACCTCTTCCACCACGATGCCGTCTTCGCCCAGCTTGCGGGTAATAATTGTCGCCGCCTTGGACCGAACCTCTTCTCTCTTGGTCGAGAAGATCTCGCGCACTGTGTACTGCGGCGCCAGCTCGCGCCACGCGCTGGCCACTACCGGCGGCACCAGCTCTTTGTCCACCGGCTGCGGCATGTGCGCCTGCACGCTGGAGAGCTTGTTCGCGTCGAGGCGATAGCGAACTGTGACCGCCAGCCCGATGTTGAGCCCTTCGAGCGACTGCACGCTGAGCTCGTTCTTCCCTGCCCCGGCCTTTCCGCCCTCCTCCAAGATGCCCGCCGTGAAGAGGTGATCGCGCAGGTCGAAGGTTTCCACGCCATCCACCAGCGGCGTAATCAAGTGCACTCCGGGATACAGTGTTCCCGGCAGCGTACCGCGTACCTGGCTCACGCGGACACCGCCCATGCCGCTGGGCACTACCACGATGCTTGCCGCGATCAGCAGCAGCAGGCAGGCCATCGGCGCCAGGGCCAGCGGAACGCGCCACGCTATCTTTGCCGGTTCCGTCGTCTTGCTTTCGCTCGACTCGGATTGGTTCGGGTCCGTCTTTGCCGAAGCCTTGCGACGCGCCGCCGCGATGCGAAGCCAGAGCCCGTACAGTGGAACTGCAAATGCGGCAGCCATCAGCAGAACTCCCGCGACCGTCAACAACATCTTCAATGCGATCATTTCCCATCTCCCTCGTGGTTGTGGGGCCCTTTGCTCTTTCCGGTTTCCGGCCGCGGAGCCAGCAGCAGCCGGACCAGTCCTCCGTACGTCAACTCTTCGACCAGCAGTGCCGACGCCAGTGGTAGCAGCGCTGCTTCCAATCCCGATATCGCGTTCGCCAGCAGATTCATAGCCGCACCCCCCCTACAACGACCCCGCAACCGTGGCAGCCATGTCCGGGTCCGCGGGAGCGACAAGTGCGTCTAAGACCGCCAGGCTCTGAACTTTCGCCGAATTTCCAGCCGGCACGGCTTCCGGCGCGGCCTTTGCCGCCAGCACCGGTTGCGCATTCGCGGGCGCCGCCGGATTCTGTCCGTCGCCAAACAACCGCGCCGTCTCTTCGTTGCGTTGGCCCACCAGCTCAACGGTGTCGCCCACGGAAACCAGTTCGTAGAACTCTTCAAGGTCGGCCTTGCCCATGCGGATGCACCCATGCGATGCGGCTTTACCGATCGACTTGGGCTCGTTGGTCCCGTGGATTCCGTACCCGCGAATGCTCAGTCCCATCCAGCGCGTGCCCACCGGATTCCCCGGCCCCGGCGGCACGATCCGGCCGTTGTGCGCGTAGGTCGGATTCACGACGCGGCGCTCGATAGCGAAGGTTCCCACCGGGCTCGGCGTCGAGGGCTTGCCCACGGCCACGGTGTAGACCTTCTTCACTTGCCCGTCTTCAACCAGAGCCAGCTGGCGGTCTTCGAGACTCACCACAATTACGCGGTCGTGCGTGACGGGTTCCGCGGCCGTTCCCTCAACCTGCTTGCTTTGCGCCGCTGCCGCCGCCGCCACCAGAACCGTTGTCCCCGCCACGATCGCTAGCTTGTTGAGCTTCAATACCGTCATCGCATCCCCCGGATTCGTTTCTCAAATGCCTGCGCTCACTCAGAGTGCAACCGGGCCTCCATTTGTGAGCAATTGAAAACAAACGAGTTATCTATGGGATGAGCGAGGCCGTGCGTGTCACTGCACACACACCGTGTTCGTATTGACACGCTCAGGACGGATAGAAGGACACGGTGCCTTTATGTCTCGGGAAGGAACTTGGGTGATTGAAAGCTGGCTCTCACTCGAAGTAGTTGGAGAGGAGTCTCCGCGTTGCGCGCAGAAGTGTCAGCACGCTACCAGTCGCCGTCCGAAACAAACTTCATTTTTGTTTGCGCAGTTTGTCGCGAGGCCTTTGCAGGTTAGGCAGACGCCTGCAAGAGGTTTAGGGTAGGCCCAAAACCGGACGAGGGACGTTTTGACGGTGATCCAGGCACAACACAGTGGAATGTCATACATTCTCTTGAAAGATTGTCGCAACGAACGCTCATCACTCCCCCACACGCTGGGGCGATCACGGCATTGGCCTGCAAGGTTCACATGATTGTTTAGGCTTCGCAACGCTCATCGGATCGGAGGCGCCCATCGGGAAATTATGAATCAGTAGACAACTCTGCCGTTAATAGCCAAACCATAAATTTCATGTGAACTCGTGGCCGGTCAACCGCTCCAGAACTTTCATTAAGGCACAGAGCTCCAGAGTATTGTGCCTGGCAACGCGGACCACAGGCCGTGCCTGATCGGCGATCGATTTGATCAAACTCTTGCTCGTTCCAGGGCAAGGATTGACCGCCTGCAGATCAAAAGCGGGACACTTCCTAGGATTCCGAAGCTGCAATCGACGAGGCGCCACGGGAGCGGGATACCACGAATGGAACCGGCGATGAGAGCAAGCGGGATAACTCCAGCACAAGCGATAAGCCCGAAGATTATGACCCACTTGTTCCGAACGGGATCGACCCAGGGGCCAATGAATGCAATGGCTATAGCCAGGTGAGCGAAGGCAAGCCAGTCGGTGCCGTAGGCGAGGAAAGGATAGCGATCATTCGTGGCAGAAAGTCCTTCGTTGACGCGCTCGATCCACGGAAGCAACTGAGTAGATATGGCGGTCGGCCGCAACCAACTGCCATGAAGCAGAGAGATAAGCCAGCCAAGTTCCGCTTCGAGAGGGAAGGCAGTGACTCCACTCAGGACCAGACCAGCTATAAAGACGGCAAGCCAGAAGCGAATACGCCGAAATTGATCAGGTTGCGCCATGGATGTGAACAGGGTAGCGAATTATGGTTCAGAACGTCGACTTGGCAATTGTCCAGCGGAGCAGGATGAAACTTGCTTTGTGCGAACGGGATCACGGAGCGCCACCCTTGAGTGTTGCCGCGTGGTCCGACACGATTGCCGGTAACCCGCCGAAGCGCCGTTCCCTGCGATTGAATTCCTTGAGCGCGGCCTCAAGGTCAGCCTCGTCAAAGTCGGGCCACATCTGGTCAGTAAAGACAAGTTCAGCATAGGCAGACTCCCAGAGCAGGAAGTCGGAAAGACGCTGTTCACCGCCGGTGCGAATCAACAGATCGACGTCTCTGCATTTCGCGCTGAGGGCCTGCGTCAACAAGGATTCGAGTGAATTGACTACGGGCGATTCTTCGTTCGAAAAGACGGCAGCCGCGTCGGCGGCCACAAGCGTAATTGAATAGCGGGATGAATAGTCTATCGCCACGCGCAGACGAAGTCCGTGCCCGGCAGCGGTTTCGCGTTCGCTCTTCTCGATTTCGCGGAGCACGGAGTTCGCCAATCGATCGCGTCGGCCGATGACCTGGAGCCGGGCCCCCCGCTGCCGAACGGGTGCGAAAAGTGCGGCGGATGACAAGCGCTTAGCGGCGCGCGGAGTTCGCCGCAAGCATAGTCAGTGGCTGCGGAAGACAACCGATTTCGATGAGGCAATTGTGCCGCATCGCCTCGGGTGTCCTTGGAACGAGGTGTACTGCCGGGGCCGAGATGGCAACCAGCGTCTTCAGGTCCCGGACGATCGAGATTGGTCCAGGCATTGTCTTCAACAGAACGGTCTTCATCCATTCGAATCCTCTCGATGGAGAGATCACAACGAATGGCCGCCGCGTTGGTATGAGCGGCTGCAGCGCAAGTAAGGATTTGGGCCGTAGGACTACTTGGGGTGGTCGCCTGCTTTGCAAACAGGATAGTCAGGTGGGTTCAATTCCCACACGGTCAACCAACATTCATGAGGCTGCCAAGCTAATCAGGTGAAAGCGCTGGTCTGAAAACCCAGTGAGTTCGGTTCGATACCGGGGGCAGCCACCAGATGAGATGGCCAGATTTGTCCGGGTGTAGCGCAGTCTGGAAGCGTACTCGCCTTGGGAGCGAGGGGTCGGCGGTTCAAATCCGTCCACCCGGACCAAACAATTAAGCGTCCGTGCCAGAGAGGATTGATGGCCTTCGCTACGAACGAAGTGCACGCAGGTTCGAGTCCTGCCGGACGCTCCACAAGTCGTTTTAAAGTTGTCTCGCAAGTAGTGATGGTGAATTGACGTGATGCTTAGGACCTTCAAACGCGACATAGTCAGAATGACCGGCAAGCGGGTCATTTGGGGAGTCGTGTCTTGAGGGTCTGAGTGCGTACGTGCAATGAGCACCAGACCCCGACCCAGGTCGGGGTTTTGATTGGTCTTTGAAAATGAGGGTGAAGTTCAGACTGGCAGAACGTCGGCCTCCAAAGCCGAATGAAGCGGGTTCGATGCCCGCCACCCTCGCCAACGGCTGCGAAGCTCATGTGGATGAGCAGGCGTCTCACCACCCCAGCGACGAAGACCTGTCGCCGGGGACTCCGGTTCATAAGCGCAAGGTAGTCAGTTCGAATCTGACCGCAGCCACCAAGTTTTGGAGGTATAGCTGCTATCGGCATGTAGCCCGCGCCTTATAAGCGCGCGTCTCCGGGTTCAACCCCCGGTACCACCACCAATGGGTCACAGGTATTGACGGCAGCATAGGCGGCTCTTAACCGCTCGGACGGGATTCGACTTCCCGGTGACCCACCAACTTTGGAGTCGTACTCGAAATGGATGCAGAGACCTGACTTTTAATCAGCGGGAGAAATCCCAATGTGGGTTCAAGTCCCACCGGTTCCACCAACACGCGCCAGTGGCCGAGCCTTATTCCTGAACCTGGACGAGGTGCGTCCGTTCTAATGCGGTCACACGCGGGTTCGAATCCTGCTGGCGCTCCATCGTTTTAACGCCGTCCTAGCTCAATGCAAAGAGCACATCGGTCCTAACGATGAAGATACGGGTTGAAATCCCGCGGACGGCTCCTCTGTTGATGTCCATGCGCGTGAAGCTCAACGGATTGAGCGTCGGCGTCCGAAGCCGAAGGCTGTGGGTTCGATCCCCATCACGCGCTCCAAATCTATGTTGCAAGTGCCGGGTTAGTTCAACGGAAGAACGCTTGTCTTACAAGCAAGCTATGCGGGTTCGACTCCTGCACCCGGCACCAGTTTGAACCGACGTATCCAGGGATAGCTCAGTTGGCAGAGCGCGCGATCGGTAATCGCGAGGTCGTGGGTTCAACTCCCACTCCCTGGAACATTCTCAAGCGGGCGTCGCCAAGAGGTAAGGCGCCCTGGCTCCCCCCCCGGAAACAAAACGATCTGGAGAGGATCAACACGCCTTGTCGACAGACATCCAATTGCGCGCCATGCTGGGCGCACAACTTGTGGGTAATTGAATGGGCTTTGCCGGGGATATCTGATGTGAGCAATATGGACCAGACTAATGCTCAATCGCTTCTATAAATTGGGCATCACAACGCTTCGGTTGGGGGACTTCAGTTGAAATGTCGCGCACGACGGAAAGCGCATTCACGGCGCAAGTTGCCCTCAGATCAAAAGTGTTGCTCGAATTCACGCTCTCATTTCCCCGCGAAATCCGAGTGAGGAGCGACTGCGAATTCAGCGTGCCGGGAAAGCACATGCACTATCAGCCAAAGCGACGGTGGCGTCTCCGGTGTTCGCAGCTTTTTTCGACGACCATATGACGCACCAGATTCCGATGCAAACAGAGATTGAATGGCTAAACCAGCGGTCTTGGGCAACCGTTTGGCAAGAGGAATCATCTTCAGAAAGTGTTGTGCGTCAATTGTGATTGAAGATTCGGACCGTCGCGGGTGCGGGTGCGACCTGTTGCCGTATTGCCTGCAGCAGTTCCCAAGGTTTGTTGGTCTGTAAGTAGCTAGAAAGCCTTGTTAGCGGAAGTTCCAGGGGACCGGAAAGAGATTATGGGTCCCAGAGGGCGAAGCTATGCGCTGCCCGATAACGACCGAAGAGTTCGATTCCGCTCCGACCCTTTGATCCGGAGTGCCGATTATGGCTGATGGTAATGCGATGTGCGATTCCGAGTTGCGCTGGTTTGCGATCTGGACTCGCTCGAGACAGGAGAAGGTAGCTTCTACCATTCTCAACGACCTCGGGGTCCAGCACTACCTGCCGTTGAAATCGGAACTCAGACAGTGGAGTGACAGAAAGCAAATGGTGGAGATACCAGTCTTCAGCGGTTATCTGTTCGTATGCATCAATCCATCATTGAAGAATAGCCGCCTGCAGGTTCTCAAGACCCCTGGAGTCGTGGCCTTTGTCGGAAATCAAAGTGGACCTTTACCGATTCCCGATAAAGAGATTGAAGACATCCGCACGGTGCTCGCCGCCAGGGTGGCGTATTCGCCTTGCACCTCCCTAAGTATGGGAGACCGTGTTCGCGTAATTCGGGGTTCGCTTGCTGGCGTCGAAGGCACTCTCGCTGAAACCAATTCGGGAGCCCGCCTTGTAGTATCGATTGAAATGATTCGCCAGTCGCTATCAGTGATTGTCTTGCGGGAGGACGTTGAGCTGGTTTCCACCAACCCGGATCGTACAGCGAACTTTGCACGAGTACGCTGTCCAAAGAGTTTCATACCTGTTCAGGCCTCCGTTGTTCCCGATTTCACACACAACCGAACGATAGGATCAAGACTTTCTGGGATTTGACCTTATGACTGTCTTCGAAAGGAGAATCAGGAGGGTCGGTTTTCGGATTCCGGAAAATGAATCAAAAAAAATCAAGTTGAGTTGGGAACGAATGACCGCATTCGCAACATGTCTGAGCTAGCGCGGTGCCGTTCAGATGGTCCATTGGCGATGGCGCCTCCGATAGGTCGGGGGCGATAGTGGTCCGTGAACCACGAGGAGAATTAGCATGAGGAGCGTTTCGGAAAGAATTGGAGCTAGTGTTTTCCTGGTGGTGCTGAATGCTTTCTTCGCCGCCGCCCAACAGCCGGCAGTGACCGCCGAGAAACTCGATTCCGGGTATCTCCTCGGGCCGGATGACCAGATTGTCATCCATGCAATCGACTCCCCGGAGATCTCGGATAAGCCCTTCCTCATCGGAATGAACGGGAACATCACGCTGCCACTGTTGGGACGGGTCGAGGCGGGTGGTCTCACCGTCGAGCAACTCGAAGTAGCGTTGAATGCGCGGCTCAAGCAATACGTGCAGGAACCGCAGGTCGCAGTGTCGGTGGCGGAGTTCCGGAGTCAGCCTGTTTCCATCTTCGGCGCCGTTACTAAACCGGGAGTGATTCAACTTCGGGGACATAAGACGCTCTATGAGGCACTGTCGATGGCCGGCGGCCCTGGGGCCGGGGGGCCTACCGAGACGATGGGGTCAAGCCTGACGCTCACCCGCCGCCGCGAAAACGGCGATATCCCGCTGCCCGGCGCAAAGATCGACCCTACAGGGCAATTCAGCACCGTCGAGCTAAATGTGCAGGACATTCTGGATGGGAGCAACCCGGCAGCAAATATCGAGATGAAGCCAAATGACACAATCTCCGTTTCCGAGGCAAACTCCAAGATGATCTACGTTGTTGGCGATGTGGTGCACGGAGGCACTTTCTCTCTCGGTGGACGCGAAACGCTTTCTGTGCTCAGGGCATTGTCTCTCGCGGGCGGACTCGGACGCACAGCGCTGCCCGAGAGGGCGAGGATCGTTCGCGGTTCTCCGGGCGGGGCGAAGCCGCAGGAGATCCCTGTCAACATCAAACAGATATTCAACGGAAAGGCAGAAGATATCTCGCTGCTGCCTCAAGATGTCCTTGTCGTGCCCACGAGCAGCAGGAAGACCTTTTCGAACTACACAGTTCCATCGTTGCTTTCCGCCGTCGCGTCCGCTGCCATTTACCACTTTTGAGGATTCAATGGAATACAGACCCCCACTTAAGAGCTCCACTGACCTGCAAACACGAAAGAACGGCGAGAACAATTTGTCGTCGCGGCCGCAGATGATTGAAGCGCCGTCTACGGGAGTCATCGAGGAACCGGGTCCCGGCCTGCTGCTCGAATACTTCGATATCGTCCGTCGCCACAAAGGCGCCCTGATTCTATTTGCTGTGCTAGGCCTTCTTGTCTCGTTCTTGCTCACGCTGCCACAGAAGCCTGTCTACCAGGCTCGTGCCTCCCTGGAGATTCAAGATCTCAATGAGAACTTCCTGAACATGCGCGACGTGAATCCTACGACGAACGAGCAGGGTCCGTCACCGGGTGAATCCGATCTCCAGACACAGGTGAACATCCTCCAGAGCGATTCCGTTCTCGATCGGGTGATCGCCAAGCTCGATCTCGAAAAGAAGCTGTCTCTTCAAGAGGGGCTTGGCGGCTTGTCCGTCTGGCGCAAGGCACTGGGTCAGGCCGGATCGCGGACGACCTCTCCCCACGAAGAGGCCTTACAACTGGTTACGAAGAACCTGTCAGTCAAAACCAGGGTTAACACGCGGCTGGTGGACATCCGCTACGACTCCGCCGATCCGCAGCTTGCTGCCAACTTCGTTAACGCCCTAACGACAGAGTTCATCCAGCAGAATGTTGAAGCTCGTTGGAAGACCACGCAGCAAACAGGCGACTGGCTCACCCGTGAAATGGCGGACGTCCGGCGTAAGCTCGAGAAATCCGAAGAAGACTTGCAAAGCTATGCTCACTCATCCGGCCTTCTGTTCACGACGGAAAAGGTAGGTTCGCAGCTTCTCCAGGATAATGTCGCCGAAGAAAAGCTGCGCCAGCTTCAGGAGGAACTCTCCAAGGCGCACGACAGCCGTGTGACTACGCAATCCACATACGAGTCGGCATCCACCGCGCCTCCCGAGTCCCTCCCTCAGGTGCTCGATGATAGAACGTTGGGACAGTACAACATCAAGCTCACCGACCTTCGCCGCGAGCTTGCCGAGCTTTCATCCTCACTTACTCCGGCCAACCCAGCGGTAAAGAAAGTCCAAGCCCAGGTAGCTACCCTGGAGTCGGCCGTCGAGAAGGAGCGCAGCAGCGATATCGAGCGCATAAAGAACGAATACGAATCGTCTCATCGCCGCGAAAGCCTGCTTGCGGCGAACTACGCCTCCCAGGCTAACCTCGTATCGGACCAGGCGGCCAAGGTGGCACATTACAACATCCTCAAAAGCGATGTAGACAGCAACCGCCAGCTTTATGACTCAATGCTTCGCGAAGTTCAGGAAGCTGGGATGACCTCTGCCCTGCGCGCCAGCAATATTCGCGTGGTGGATTCAGCCGTCCCCCCCACCCATCCCTACAAACCGAGCCTGCTTTCGAATTCGGCGCTGGGTCTTCTTGTCGGAACCGTCTTCGGCTTTATCTTTGTCATGGTGCGTGAGCGCGCTGACCAGAGTATCCAGGCCCCCGGAGAGGCTGCGCTCTCTCTAGGCGTGCCAGAACTGGGAGTGATCCCCTCACTGAATGCGGAGCGAAACCGGTTCCTTGCTTACTACCAAAATAGGAAGGCAACCAAGAGCGTTGAATTGGAGACAGGCAACCCATCCCAGCAGGTTGAATTGGTCACATCAGGGAAGAACCAATCGGTTTTGGCCGACTGCTTTCGGGCTGCAGCTACTTCGATTCTGTTCGCCGGTGAGAACGGTCACCGCCCAAGAGTCATCGTGCTGACAAGCCCAAGCCCGGGAGATGGAAAGACGACGGTGGCGAGTAACCTGGCGCTGGCGTTGGCCGAGATCGGCTCGTCGGTTCTGCTCATCGACGGCGATCTGCGCAGGGGTCGGCTGCACGAAATCTTCCAAGTCTCCAACTCGTGGGGGCTGAGCGACCTGCTGGCTGGGAATATGCCGCCCCAAAGCGGCACGAAGGGGCATTTCGAAACCCGCCATCCGAACCTGAATTTGCTGCCATCCGGGTCAAGATCATCAAGTATCGCAGGATCGCTTCATTCGCCGCGGACCTTGGAGTTTCTGAATCGCATGCGCCAGGAATTCCATACGGTCATCATCGACACACCACCGATGCTGCCGATGCCGGACGCACGCGTGCTCGGACGGCTTGCAGATGGCGTCATTCTGGTTGTGCGCTCTGCCGAGACCACGGGGAACGAGGCAGCGGCGGCAGCCCAGCGCCTAAGGGAGGACGGAACGCGCGTGTTGGGGACGATTCTGAACCAATGGGATTTACGGAGAACCGGCCACTCCAGGTATTCGGATGCGTATCGCTATTATCAACAAGAAGCGAATAGCAGCTAGCGAGTGGCAGAAGGGACAGAATCGCCACCAGAACCAAGGAGGGAGGAAAGCGAATAGCGCTGGCTTCTCTTCGCGGGATGCATGTACCGTACTTCAGGCTGAACCATCTTCGACAGTCATGACCTCGACGACCTCACTCCCAATCAAACGATCTCGTGCTTCCTTCTTTCTAAACCCAGCACATGCACACACGCTGCGAGCCAACTTTGCCTGGAACGCTGCGGGCATCATTGTATTCTCACTCTCTCAATGGGGAGTCCTCGCAGTATTTGCAAAGCTCGGCACTCCCGCACTAGTAGGGCAGATAGTGTATGGACTCGCCTTAACAACCCCCCTCTTTGTTATTGCCAGCCTACAGCTCCGCCAGATTCAGGCTACGGATACGGATAATCGTCACAGGCTCGGCCAGTACCTCGGGTTGAGGATATTCACGACAGGCGCAGCCCTCATCGTTGCGCTCATTTTTTCGTGTATGACATGGACTACCGGAGCGCAATTGGCTCTGATTGTCATGCTCCTGGCGCTTTCAAAGACCTTCGACGCCGGGAGCGATGTTCTTTATGGTCTGTTCCAGCGGGTTGAGCGGATGGACTATGTTGGCATCTCCCTCATCCTTCGCAGCCTGTTGGCTTTTGTCAGCGTAGTGGCCTTACTCCGCGCCAGCCGCTCCGTACCGATAGCGTTGGCTGGGATGGTCGTTAGCTGGGGCGCAGTGTTCATGCTGTTCGACATCCCTGTGACGCGAAATCTGATTCGCCGGCGGGAGCAACAAGCACGCGCTTCGGATACGATTTCTGAATTGCTCCGTCCAATCTTCGCCCGGCGGCAGCTGGCGCCGCTCTGTTTGAAAGCAGCACCGTTAGGGGTCGTCGCTTTCCTGTTCGCTGTTCAGGCGCAGGTTCCGCGGTACGTTATTGCGGGATTGCTGAATACCCATGAACTCGGTCTGTTCTCAGCGGCCGCGTATATCACTTTCATAGGGACAGCACTCGTCAACGCATTGGGCGCTCCTGCATCTGTGCGACTCGCACAAAACTATATCGCAGGAGAACGTTCCAGCTTCAATCAACTAATGACGAAGCTGCTTCTCATCGCCGGTGCGCTCGGCATAGCCGGCATTCTTGTTTCCGCATTTGCTGGCAGTCGAATCCTGGCCCTGCTATATACCAACGACTATTCCCGAATGGCCGGGGTATTGACCATGTTGTGCGCTGCCAGCGCACTTTCTTATGCTGCGTCATTTTTGGGTTACGGCATGACGGCACTGCGGCGCTACAAGGTCCAGGTCCCGATCTTTTTGGGCGTTGTCCTGATTACCCTGATTAGCTGTTATTGGCTAACCGGCCGTTACGGAATGATGGGGACAGCTGCCGGCGTGCTGGTGGGCAACTTGGGACAATTGCTCATGAGCGCTTCAGTCGTGCTGCGAACGAAATGGCCGGATCGAGGTTTTGTACGGACAGATGCGAGAGCTACTGCAGCTTGAGGCGTGATTCCTGATTTGCGCCGAACCAGTTCTACAAAGGCCTCATCGAAATATGAAACAACTGCGAGACTTCTCGTCAGCGAGCCTGGTCATGAACACTGCAGTACAACGATGGTTCGAGGAAGTTGGCCGCATAGGGCGCGGGAGGTATGTGCGCAGAGGCGGCACGAGTTACTTTCTGTGGCTCTTCGGATTTATGGTATTTACTTTGATTGCTTTTCAAATCAAAAGTACCGGCCATTTTGGACCTCTTGAACTGGCAGCGATCAGCGGTGGAGTCCTGCTAAGCATTGCTTTGTGGGTTCACTATTCCCGGCAACATTTGTTTGACTTCCTCGACCCCATCCATCTCGTGATGGGCATCCTGTTGATTGGATTCTGCGGTGTACTCATTCTTGATCCATCCGTGCACTTAACCCGCTTCGCCGAGCCGGAAAGAGCACTCATCGTCAGCATCGTTGCCACTTTGGCATTCGCGCTTGGATACACTGCCTTCACCGGCGCGTCGAACTCGCGAATCGTGCCAGGGCGGTTGAGTAAGCTCGGAATCCTGCAACGCGTGCCCCGGCCGGAAGCCCCAACACTGCTTCTAGGTTTGTGGCTTCTCACCTTCTTTTTCCGTCTTTTCTATAGTTTTGGGCACGGATATGGAGGAGCATTCAGCAATGCGAATTCGGACGACGCAAATGTGGCCAACCTCATTGAGTCTTTCGGAAAACTGGGTGCGTACTTCATCTTCTCGGCGCTTGTCATCTGGCTCGCGCGCTCGCGCCGCTTTGGACGGCTTCAGATTTGGCTTGCACTTGCATGTTTGGGCCTCGAGGTCTGGATCAACATAGTCGCCGGCTGGAAGTACAGCCCGGTGCTGTTCGTGGTGGGGCTGCTTTTCGTAGCGCGGGCACGAGCGTCTCAAGGCGAGCGCCCCGGCGCCGGAACCGGACTGGTCGCGGTTGCTTGTCTCGCGGCATTCCTTTTAGTCTTTCACGCGCTCGACACACTCCGAACGCGGAGTATTCAGTCGGGATTCGATGTTAGAACACTTGCGGCGACAATTGGCGAGACTGACGTCCAGAGTATTCGGCAATCTCGTGAGCGATTGATTCAGCGAGTGGGCTACGGTGGATTTCTCGCAGATGTTGTAGGCGTGGTGGATTCCGGGGTACTCGACCGACAACACGGCGCGACGCTCTGGCCAGGTTTTTTGTGGTTTATTCCGCGTAGTGTATGGCCGGCAAAGCCGACGCTTAGCATCGGGCGATGGTACGCTGCCACCGTTCTCGGCTGGGGGCCTGGGATGAGTGAGGCCGCAGTGACAGTTCCGGGCGATCTGTACTTGAATTTTGGTATAGGTGGCGTCTTTGTCGGAATGCTCGCCTATGGTCTCGTCTTGCGCCAGCTTTACGATCGATTTGTAGTAAACGGGCGCACCGTAATAGGACTGTGTTTATTCGTCCCGATCTTCATGACATTCGCCCTGACATTGGAGCGGAACCTCAGCGCCATTGTCGGCGAGGCGGGTTTGCTTCTCGTTGCCTTATCCGCCGTACTTTTTTGTGTGACCAGCCGCCCTCCGGTGGGGAGCGCAGGTTTCGGAAGAGTATTCCGAAGTGAATATTGACTTCGACCACAGCTTCTCTGACTAGTACTCTTCCGCGCATTTGCTCCACTTGGCTCATACCTGAACTCATGATCAAAACGCCATGCTTCAACTTACCCTTGGATACAACACTCTTTCCATGAAGGAACTTCTAGTTCTTTCTTCCGACTATCCTCCGAATGACGGAGGAATCGCGCGGTTGTGCTCGGAGATCGCCAGCGGTTGGGCACGCGCCGGTGCGGCTGTTCAGGTGATCGCACCAGCCCCGAGGAAAGGCATTGCTGTGCCCCGGTCGCTAACGCATGAGCTCCGGGTGAGGCATTCACGGCCGTGGCGGGAGTGGGAAAGCTATCGGGCGTTGCGCAAGCGGATAGGATTGGGACCAACGGTCTGCGGGCTCTGGTATCCGGACGGGCTGTTAGCACAAATCGCCTGTGCAAGGCCGCGGATTATTCTTGCGCATGGTCTCGAACTGCTGCCGACGGAAGGCCGGTGGCGCCGTAAAATCTGGCGGCGGATGCTGAGGTGGGTCTGCGAGTCCGCAGATCTGGTGATCGCTAACAGCGAGTTCACAAAGAATCTCGTACTCGAAAGCGCACCGGGAGCAAATGTGCGGGCAATTCCGCTTGCGGTGGATTATCGGCACTTCGCTCCCGGCGATGCTTCAGAGGCAAAGCGCCGATTCGGAGTAGCGAACAAGGTTGTGTTGTCGACAGTGTCCCGCCTTGAAAGCTATAAGGGACACGATGTCGTCTTCCGGGCGATAGCAGCCTCCGACGAGCGCATCCGTCCGAATCTTGTCTATCTGATTGCGGGAACAGGGCCTCATCGGGGTGAGTTGGAACGTCAGGTTAAAGAACTTCGATTGACGGAACAGGTCCGGTTCCTCGGTTTCGTTCCGGAGGACGATCTGCCGGATCTATACCGTGCCTCCGACTTGTCCTTACTTTGCAGCCGCGAGGTGGTAGAACGGCAGCAGGTCGAGGGATTCGGTCTGGTCTTCCTTGAAGCGCAGTCCTGCGGAACCCCAGTGATTGGGACGCGTACGGGTGGCATTCCTGATGCCATCAAAGAGGGTGAAGGCGGCTGGCTCATCGAGCAAAACGATACGGCGGCGCTGTCCGGTTTTCTCTCTCAGCTGGTTGACGATCCGTCGGCATTCCTGGCCGCGGGACGGCGCGCCCGCAATCGGGTGGAGCGACAATGCACCTGGGAGCAATACATGCGAAAATTTGTTGCTGCATTGGATTCACTCGGAACGCCGGAAGAGAGAACAAGGTGAAACCGTTAGTTTCCGTGGTGATGGTGTGCCGCAACGCGGAGTCCACGCTCCCCTGGGCTTTCGGGTCCCTGCTGGCCCAGACATCGAGGGACTGGGAGTGCATCTATGTAGACGATGGCTCGACCGATCGCTCGTTTGACGTTGCCGTGGGGTTGGGTGACCCACGAATTCGAGCCTATCGGCTCGACACAAATCGAGGACGTGGAGCAGCACGACAGTTCGCGCTGGAACAGGCGGAAGGCGAATACCTCTGCATGCTCGACGCGGATGACTGGATGTATCCGTGGCGATTGCAGACTGAGTTGGACTTTCTTGAGGCCGAACCGAAGGCGGCTATTGTGAGCGCAGGAATGGCAATTCTGGACGGGGAGTTAGATTTGGTCGGCGTCCGAGGACATGTGAATGGCGACAATCCAAAGGTTTTTCCCCCGATGGTACGACTTGGGATGCCGCCATTCGGGTTCCCGCAATCCATGATCCGAATGAGAATAGCCAAACTGTGCAAGTTCGATCCGCAGTTTCGAGCCGCGGAAGACGTCGACTTTCTGATGCAGATCCTTCTCGATCACGGATACGGCATTCTTAATCGGATCCTCTATGCGTACACCGAATGCTCGACGGTCACACTTGAGAAGCTTATGTTGTACAACCGCTTCACGGGTCAGATGTTCGGAAAGCAACGGGCGGGGTTTCCCTTGCAGAGCAGGCTTTGCAACCTGGAAGTGTTTGCAAAGTCGCTGGTGTATCGCGGCGCATTCGCGATCAACCGCTCTGAGTGGCTGGTTCGCCGCCGTTCGCGTCCCCCAACGCCGACGGAGAGAGAAGAATTTCACCGGGCTCAGGCGACGGTTGCATTGAAAGTTGAGGAAAACTTCGAACTCCCGTTCGGCTCTAGAGGAAGTCGTTGTCTGTTATTGGACTTGCCAGGCACCGGTGCAATGACACTTGCTCGTCCCTCTTCGAATTGATACCGCGAAGCACACCCATTGAAAGGCATACCAGGATGAAAGACTTCGAGAATTCGCAGATCGAGGGCCATCCCGTCGCGCCACGGATATGCATCCTCGTCGCGGTGACGTCGCCTCTGACTTGGGGATTCTTCACGGGAACGTTCGGGATACTTCGCAGTGCGGCATTTGACCCCATACTGGTGTCATCACCAGGCGAGCAACTCCGCCGCGTCGGTCGAGATAACGGTGTGCGCTATGAAGCCATTCCGATGAGAAGAGAAATTGCCCCTTTGCATGATCTGCTATCCCTGTGGAGGTTTTGCCGGCTCATACAGAAAGTGCGCCCAACGCTAACAGATGTTGGTACGCCAAAAGCAGGCCTGCTTGCTGGAGTCGCAGCCTGGCTTCTCGGCGTGCCTTGCCGAATCTATACCCTTCAAGGTCTCCGGCTTGAAACTACCACCGGATTGAAGCGAATCGTGTTGACGATGACGGAGCGAGTCGCATGCGCTTGTGCTCATCGCGTGATCTGCGTAAGCCCGAGCCTTCGCCAGCGTGCCATTGAACTCAAATTGGTTTCTGCCGGCAAGGCGGCAGTCTTAGGAAGCGGTAGCTTTCGAGGGATTGATGTGCAGCGGTTCTCGCCAGAGATCCGTGAACCGGTACAGAAAGAGCACCTGGCAAAGAGCCTTGGATTCTCTGAAGCCACGTCCGTTATCGGGTTTGTCGGCCGGTTGACGCGCGACAAAGGCATCCGAGAGCTTGTCCGAGCTTTCTCGCACTTGCGCCGAAAGTGGCCCGCCCTTCGCTTGTTGCTGGTCGGCGATTTGGAGGACGGCGATCCGGTTGAGTCCAAGGTCAGGCAACAAGTGAAAACCGATCCGGCCATTGTCCATGTCGGTTTCGTCGCTGATACGGCACCTTACTACGCGCTAATGGACATACTCGCTCTTCCGTCCTATCGCGAAGGATTGGGATATGCGCCTCTGGAGGCGCAAGCATGCGGAATCCCTGTTGTGACCACGACCGCGACAGGAGCCGTGGACTCGGTTGTGGAAGGCGTGACCGGATTTCATGTTCCAGTCGGCAACTGGGAAGTGCTGGCAGACAGGATTGATCAACTACTCTGCGACCCTGAATTACGATCGCGGATGGGCCAACGAGGCCGAGAATGGATCGTCAGGGAGTTCCGACACGAAGTAGTAGGACAAGCGCTCATCGAAGAATACGAGCGTCTGCTTCGAGCCAGAGTTGGCTACCAGATCAACGCCACCCAGAGTCAGTTACGAAATGCAGGATAACCACGACAATGCTCCCTCCGGGAACTGTTATGAGTCACACCTCTTATCGTGGAAAGAGGGCGGCGGATCTGCTGCTGGCCTCGATCGCAATCGCAATCTTGTCTCCCGTGCTGATTGCCGTGGCCTTTGTCGTTCGCATTTTCCTGGGCCGGCCAGTTCTTTTCCGACAGCGAAGACCGGGGCTGCACGGTCTGCCCTTCATTTGCTTGAAGTTCCGCACCATGAAAGACATAAGAGATTGCTCGGGCAAACTGCTGCCCGACGCGGACCGCCTCACATTCCTTGGCAGCTTTCTCCGGCGCACAAGTCTTGACGAGCTGCCCGAATTGTGGAACGTCCTGCGGGGCGACATGAGTCTGGTCGGCCCACGACCGCTACTCCCGGAATATCTGCCCCGATACACCGCGTTCCAACGGCGGCGTCACGCTGTAACGCCGGGCATAACCGGATGGGCACAGGTGAACGGCCGCAATGCACTTACCTGGGAACAGAAGTTCAAACACGACATCTGGTACGTCGATCACCTGAACTTCTGGCTTGATGTCAAGATTCTCTGCCGGACCTTACTGACCGTCGTGCGTCGCGATGGAATCGAACATGACCGCCGCACAACCATGCCCGAGTTTCTGGGCTATACCGAAAGGGACGAAAAGCCGTGAACAAGCTGGTTATCTGGGGAGCAAGTGGGCACGGCAAAGTAGTGCTCGATATCGCCAGGGCACAGTGTGTTTCTAGCGATGTCGTCTTCATCGATGACGACTCTCAGAAATTGTTCTGGGAATATCAAGGTTGCCACGTAGTGGGAAGACGAACTGAACTTGCGATCCTGCGAGCCACTGGCTATGCGCATTTTATTGTTGCAATTGGCTGCAATGCTGCACGAGCGGCCTGTTTCCTGGCAGCCTGCAAAATGGAGATCGAACCGCAGACCCTCATTCACCCAACTGCGGCGGTATCTCCATCGGCATCAATCGGTCCGGGGACCGTGATCATGGCCAATGCGGTGATCAATCCAGACAGTGTTATCGGGGCAAATTGCATTATCAATAGCGGTGCAATCGTCGAACATGACTGTCGCATTGCCAACCATGTCCATCTCTCGCCCGGCGTCGCGCTGGGCGGAGGCGTGAGAATTGGCGCCTACAGCCATATCGGGTTGCATGCAACGGTTCTCCCTGGGGTCGAGATTGGCGAGCGCGTAATCGTAGGCGCCGGAGCAGTGGTTCTCGAGTATGTCGCTCCTGATGACAAGGTAGTCGGTGTGCCCGCGAGGTCGCTGCAAAGGCTTTATTCCGCAACTGGATAAACTCTATGAATCGAATTCTCCTTTCAATTCCCCACATGGGTGGCTCGGAAGAGAGCTATGTGCGGGAGGCCTTTAAGTCCAACTGGCTCTCGACGGTAGGGCCAAACATCACGGCATTTGAGCAGGAATTCGAAGCCCGCGTCGGCCTGCCAGGGGTTGCTCTCGGCACCGGAACTGCCGCGATCCACCTTGGCCTGCGACTGCTCGGTGTCGGGCCCGGCGACGAGGTCTTTTGCCCCACGCTTACCTTCGTAGCGAGCTGCAATCCGATTCGCTACCTCGGTGCCGAACCCGTCTTCCTCGACAGCGACTACACAAGTTGGAATCTGAATCCCAACATCCTTGAAGACGCTCTTCGACAGCGAGCGCAGCAGAATAAGCTGCCTCGGGCCCTCGTGGTGGTGCACCTCTATGGCCAGTGTGCTCACATGGACCCCATCCTGGCGCTTTGCTGGCATTATGGAATACCGGTGCTTGAAGATGCCGCCGAAGCACTTGGCGCCACATACCACGGACGACCAGCAGGGACGTTTGGAGACGTTGGGACTTTCTCTTTTAACGGCAACAAGATCATTACGACGACCGGCGGCGGAATGCTCGTTTCTGGCAATGCCTACTACATTGAGCGCGCGCGCCTATGGTCTCAGCAGGCGCGTGATCCAGGCATTGCCTATGAACACTCCGAACTTGGCTACAACTATCGAATGAGCAATGTACTCGCGGGTATCGGCAGGGGCCAGCTTGATGTCCTGAATTTACGAGTCAAACAACGGCGCGCGATTGCCTTCCGTTACCAAGATGGGTTCGCGGATCTTCCTGGCATAACTTTGATGCCCCAGGCCTCTTACGGCCTGCACACCAACTGGCTGAGCTGCTTCCTGATTGACGAGGAACAATTCGGTTGCTCTCGCGATGCATTGATCCAGGCACTCGCAGCATCCAATGTGGAGTCCCGACCCGTTTGGAAGCCGATGCATTTGCAACTTCTGTATTCAGGATGCGAGTGCTATGGCGGAGATGTAGCAGCGGATTTGTTCCGGCGGGGTATCTGCCTGCCGAGTTCGAGCTGCCTGGCCGTGCAAGAACAGTTGCACGTAATCAACACAGTGCGACGGACGATTGGTGAGCGTGCGCTACGCGAAGAGTATCAACAAGAATTGCTGGCGAAAGCTGGGGACTGATGTTGGCGCGGAAAAGAAAGAGAAACTGAAAATGATCAGGGTCCAGAAACTGATTGAATACCTCAAGACGATCCACAGGCCAGTCCTGTGGTCGGCGCAGATCGGGGTTTTCGCGCTCTCGGGTGTGGCAGCGTTTTTGCTGCGGTTCGACCTAAGTCTGCCGCCTGGATACATGCGACATCTGGCCTACGCGCTTCCAATCTGGATATGCGTCAAAATGGTCGTCTTTCATGTGGCACAACTGCACCGCGGTTGGTGGCGCTATTTCTCCGTTGGCGATCTGGTTCGGCTCGTTTTGGCTAATGTCGTTGGTTCGGCTCTCAGCTGCATCGTTATCCTCTGCATCGCGCCTTCGGGGTTCCCTCGGTCCATTTACTTACTTGAACTGATGATCTGTTTTCTGGGCACGGCGGGAATTCGTGTGATCGTTCGCATGATGGCGGATGCCACCGCGAATACGTGGCACGGCGCCGCGGAGAAGGAAACTCTGATCTACGGTGCGGGCGAAGCTGGAGTCACTTTGCTCCGGGAGATTCAGAGGAATCCCAAACTGCCATACCGAGTGCGGGGATTCTTGGATGACTGGCCGGACAAGAAGGGCATGCGTATCCTCGGAGTGCCGGTGCTCGGAGGAGTTGACCGGGTAGTTGAACGGGTAGCGAAGCATCATATCGACACCATTCTGATCGCTATCCCCTCGGCCACTGGCGCGCAAATGACCAGGATTCTGGAGCGGTGTCATGCGGCGAGAGTGGAGTGCAAGACCATTCCAGGGCTTAGTGAGGTGATTGAAGAGCGCGGGTTGGTAGGACAAATCCGCGAGGTTGCCGTGGAGGACCTGCTCGGTCGCAACCCAGTACACCTGGAAGAAGGACAAATCCGCAATAGGCTCGAAGGCAAGATCGTACTTGTGACTGGCGCTGCCGGCTCCATCGGCTCCGAGATCTGTCGCCAAATTGCACGATTCAACCCCGCTGGGATCGTGGGATTTGAAATCGCCGAAACCCCTTTATTTGAAATCGACCGCGAGATGCGTCAGTCGTTCTCAGGAATTCCTTTCTACCCGGAAGTAGGAAGCGTTCAGAATCGTGCGCGCATTGATGAGGTCCTGCGGCGTTACTCTCCTTCGATCATCTATCACGCGGCCGCGTATAAACATGTTCCGATGATGGAGGCGCACGTCTTTGAGGCCATTGAGAACAATGTCTTTGGAACATCTAACGTTGGCAAAGCTGCGGCTGAGCACGGAGTTGAAGACTTCATCATGATCTCCTCTGACAAGGCGGTCCGGCCGACCAACATTATGGGCGCCACGAAGCGCGTTGCCGAGTTGTTACTTCTTGGACTTCAAAACGGAGGGACCCGGTACGCGGCAGTACGATTCGGAAACGTGCTCGGCTCAAACGGTAGCGTCATCCCCACCTTTAAAAAGCAAATCGCGGCCGGTGGTCCTGTCACTGTCACTCATCCTGAGATGCGCCGGTATTTCATGACGATCCCTGAAGCCTCACAACTGGTACTCCAAGCCTCAATAATGGGTCTGAGCGGCGAGATTGCTGTTCTCGACATGGGCGCACCAGTCAAGATCGTCGATCTTGCCAGGAATCTGATCCTGCTCTCCGGCTTGCGTCCGAATGAAGACATCAAGATCGAGTTTACCGGCATACGCCCGGGCGAGAAGCTTTACGAAGAACTCAATCTTATGGAGGAAGATACGATTCCCACCTCCTTCGAAAAAATCAAGATCTTCACCGGTAATGGCTTGCCATCATGCGGCATGGAACCATACCTCGAAGAGCTCCGACTTATCTGCCGGCGCCGTAACGTACTCGACCTCGTGTTCACGCTTAAAGACCTGATTCCCGACTACAATCCGAGCGCGCAACTCCTTCGACGTGGCGTTGACCATCCTAGAGTGATGAACAATCGAGATACTCTTCTGCAGAAAGGCCAGGATCTGCGTGCAGATTTCGATCGGCGCTCTGGCCTGGATCGGCCTGCACCTCCTAAGCTGGCTGTACTTCCAGGGGCTGGGATGGATGTTCGCGGCCTCCACATTTCGCCGGCGAGTGAGCAGGCATTTAGCGTCGGAGGGTACTCTTCGAAATCTGCCGGAGATTAGAATCTATTCACTTTTGGGCAATCTGGCAAAACATAATTCGCGGCCCATTTGGGTCTAAGGTTCAGTTTTGCAGCCCATCGTTACCAGACCAGCTGGAAGATTGACATTGCACAGCCATTGCGGAAAGAGAGGATCGTAGATCTGTGCTGCACCTGGTATTTGATATCCATAGCCAGATGCCGCCTCGTTCGTGGGCGTGAAATTGGCGATCACCGTCGCCATACAAGCCGGAACGCTTGCATAGTCCCCGCAGGTTGGCGCTTCCGGTGCGACCGGATTCGCAAGGTTGGGATTTGTGCCAAAGGTATTAGTGGGATCATAGTTGAACCCGGGACTGTCGAAGATTGCATCATTGGTTCCACTTGCCGCATATCCCCAATTCTGATACACAGAGTCCGCGGTTGAAGTGCCTATCACATAAAAGGCGTAGATCGGCTTCGTTCCACATCCTTCGGCTGCATCCGTCACTGCAAGATTGTAGAATGCTTCAGTGTTCAGGGTGGTAAGTAATTCAACTTCCCCACACCAGCTGCTACTTGAACTACCTGTCTGCTTTAGATCGCGATTGTTGCCCCATACCGTATTATGCCGAAGGTAGATTTGCGCGAAAGGTGGCATCCCAGTGCCATTGTTGCCAGCCAGCAACCCACGGCCACCATTGGCAACGAGGATGTTGTTGTCTACGACACCCTGTCCCGCATACGGAGGCGTTGGTCCGCCTGCAGATACGTCCCCGGTTCCATCCCAAGTATCGAAAGTGATACCTTCGCCATCTCCAGGTGTTATCGCTGGGTTGTCGCATGGATCGGGATCGAAGTTCCCAAATGAGAAGTTACCAGCTAGGTAGATATGCGTCCCTGGCAAGGAGTCTGATTGGATAGGTTGATAGATGTCAATTCCGTTGTTGCAAGTAAGGCTCCCCTGAGCGGCGTTGTAGGCAATACTTCCCACGATCGCAATGTAATCAACACCTGCGCTGCCGATGTTCCCAGTCTGAAAGCCAGTGTATCCACAGCTGTTTGCAATGTCATTTGCGAAAATAACGTGGTGGATTTGTACGGGTGCTACATACGCTGGCTCTGCTAGAAAACAGGTTCCTTGTGTATCCGTCGCAGCGGTTGTAACTTCCCACCCCTGGACGCCCCAATAGCTCTTATCTACCCACATTCCAGCGAGGGATCGTGAAAATATCTTACAGCTGTCAAAACTGGCACATTTGAGCCAGGCGACACTGTTTCCCGCAGGGCACGTCACGGTGCCCCACGCGCCGGTGGCGAAGTTTGATGCAGAGTAAGCTGTGCTTGAAGCCGCCAGGATGACATCTCCGCAGTTGACGGAGTGGTTAGGCGAAAGCCATGGTGTGCTCGGAGACATACCGTTGTTGGAATCATTGCCTCCATCCTCAGCGGTCGCAAGGTAGAATGTGTTCCCCGCACGCGGTAGAATAATTACTTCTGCTGACGCAGATTCGGCTGGCTCCAGCTCGCTTGTTGCGGTAATAGTGACGGTGGCAGGAGACGGAACCGTCGCCGGAGCGGTGTAAAGGCCACTCGAAGAGATCGTTCCGCAAGCTGTTCCGCTGCATCCGTCTCCTGACACTGTCCAGGCCACCGCGGTGTTTGATGTTCCTGCGACTGAAACATCGAATTGCTGCGTAGTTCCAGCAGTAGTCGATACATTGCTTGGAGCTAATCCGACGGAAATTACCGGCGCCGCAGTACCTGTGCCGCTCAGGCTGATCACCGCAGTACCAGTGGCTGAAGAGTCACTGGCGATAGTCAGCTGACCCGTTGCCGCACCTGGTGCAGTCGGGTTGAACTGGAGATTCAAATGATAGGTTGCACCAGCAGCTAAAGTGATCGGAAGGTTGCTCGGTGCAACAAGCGTGAAGGTTTGCCCAGTAAGACTCAGTTGGGTGATTTCTATCCGCGTCTCGCCCCCGTTCTGCAAAGACACCGTGTTGCTCGCGGCCTGACCGATAGAGACTGCGCCAAAGGAGACAGTGTCGGGTGACGCGGTCAGTTTCCCCGCACCCATTGGGGTGACCATTGAAATTGCGCAACCGGAAAGGGTGAAGAGGAGAACGGAAGTCAAAGAGATGAGGAGCGCAATGGACCGAGAATTGAGCCGAGAGGATTGTCGGGAGTTGAAAGCGCGATGTTGTTTTAGTCGAGACCGGCAACTCTTGAGGGATGCGATGAAGTTTGCAGATTCGCGGTTGGATTCCGCGCGAATCAGGAGTCCGTTCATTGTTTCACCTATCTGAGCACTACCAACTCAAGCCGTTCATGGCACTATTTCCTTATCGGCAGTTTCTAGCCGTGATTTCAATGCTTAGGTTTGTCTGAAATAGCAGTAGGCGCTACTTATGGGAATCATTCGTGTTGTGTCGATAATCGCTATCACCGCTGTCCGGCTAAGGGCTGGCCTGCAGTTTGGAACCGACCGCGGTCGTGCCCAGAAAAGTTAATGTTGCATAACCTACGAGTACCATGCCAACAATCAGCGCGAATGATCTGACTCTCTTCACAACCATCTTCTTCAGAATCAATCAATTCTGATAAAGGGAGCAAGCTGGCGCACGCCTGCCGTCTATCGCGCACTCTGGTCGCAACCTGTTCCAGCCCCCAGTCATGCGGGACGGCAGCTCGGTGCCTGCGGATGCCATTGTGATTTCAACACTATTGGACAAGCGACCGAGCTTCAATCCCACTAGAGTGGGACGGGCAACAGTATACGGACTCCCGCCTGTGCCAGCCCTCGCCGACAGGCGTTCGGGATCAAAAGAGTGCCTGTGAAATGGGCATTTTCTCGAACAGAGTAACTGAGAGGACTTGCCGCAAAGTGTTGAGTGAGGTGGGAAGGTCAAGGCGTTTGTTGGCGATAGCTACCAGCAGAAAGACGGAGACGGCGATCCAGAGTTGCGTTTTTGCTGCGTTTTCGCTGGTTCCTTAGAAAGCCTTGATGCGCAGGTGCTGCTTGATCCATTTGAGGAACAACTCGACTGCCAGCGGCGCTGATAGAGAGCGCAGATGGTAGCGGCGGGCAGTGTGAATTGGTTGGTGAGAAAGACGAGTTTCTTGCCGGTGTCCGGGTCTAGGCGCATCAGGCGGTTGCAGGATGTGAGTTAGTCGTTAACCGGACAGCAGCGAATCGCTATATGTCTCTATAGCTTGATTACCCGGAAGCGGGTCAATAGCTGCCCCCCCAACACAGCATGTCAAGCTGTACCGCTCTCCGGCTGCTGCGGCTTCACGCAGAATCTCAAACTGGAAACTACGCAGCTTTCATACAAACACCAGTAAGAGATTCGCTTCGCCGGAGGTGGTCTGCACGGTGAAAGGAGAAATCACATGCACATGAAGTTTGTTTTTACAATGCTCTTCCTCACGACCTCCCTTCCTCTGGTTTCCCAAGTTAGGCCGGGTGCCACAGAGCACGGCTGGCCGATCGCTATTGGCGTCGGTTTCTCCGATTACAACACTGAGATGTTCTCGAAGAGGATGGAAGGCACTACGATGTGGGGAGACTTGAACTTTTATCATGGCCCGTTGTTCTTGCGCGGGTTCGGCATTGAGGCAGAGGTCCGCGACCTCGATCACGGTCAACCCCAGGGCCAGAATCTGCGGCTGGTTACCGCCGGCGGCGGGCCAGTCTATACTTGGCGACACTTTCGCAACTTCCATCCCTACGGAAAGTTTCTCGTGGATTTCGCCGCAATGAATCACATCCAGAGCGCGAAGCTCCCCTCCTGGTACACGGGAGACAGGTGGACCGCCTATGCCTGGGGCGGTGGTATTGAGTATCGTGCGTGGGACGGCGTCTGGGTTCGCGCAGACTACGAATACCAGTTCTGGCGCGTCAAATTCTTCGATCCAAATGCTTTTCTCAATCCGCAAGGCTTCACCGTTGGCGCCTCGTATGACTTCCATCACGTGCTGGCTCAATAACGGCGCCCGAAAACTCCGGCATGGCCGCGCGGCGACAGCTCACGCGAAACGCGCCTTCGACGACCTCGACTGTATGGGCAGTGGTGCAAAGATTTTACTTGCACCCTTTGGAGTGGATCCCAGGGAGAAAACCAACAAGAGGCCTCACGGATTGGTCGAGTGGAATGGCAGTCAACCCGCTGTTGACGAATGGTTCGAGTGCGCTCACCTAGTGGAGATGCCCGGTGCGTTCGAGGAGGCCCCATAACCTGACCGCCGGCTCCTGCAAGAGGGTTTCGGCACGTTCAGCACGGACTGGTCCACATCAGTCCCCAGGAATTGCTTTTATGACATCTTCACGCGCTCTGAGGCCGGCCGGTTTGCTTCTTCCCTCGCTCCTGTCTCTGCTCATGATCGCGCCAGTCCCTGCGCAGCAGCCAGCGAATCCGCGGCTGCCCGAGGTTTACCAGCTCATGCGCGAGGTGCATGAGCACCAGGAGCAGCTCAACAACGTACGCGATCACTACACCTACACCTCCTTGCAGACCACACAGAACATCGACGGGAACGGCCAGGTGAAGAGCACAGAAACCGTGGAGAGCGAGGACAACTTCGTTAACGGCCACTTGATTGAGCGGACTGTCAAAAGGAATGGACAGCCGCTCGAAGTGCACGAACAGCAAAAGGAGGCCGAGCGAGTGGCCAAACTAGTGGAGAGGGCGGAGAAGATCCCACCCGATCAACCGCTGGAAGGAATGGCCATTAACATCGGTCGCGTGCAGGAGATCATCAGTCGTGTGCTGGAAATCATGGACGTGCGCAACCTCCGGCGCGAGACTTGGCATGGACGCCCAACAATCGTTTTTGATTTCGTAGGCCGCAAAGATGCCAAGACCGTCGGCCTGGCCGAGGACGCATCGAAGAGGCTGCAAGGGACGCTGTGGATCGACGAGGCCGACCGCCTTGTTGCTCACATGGAAGTGAGTTTCAACGACAACTTCGGCGTCATTGGCGGTCTCCTCGCCAGCATCGAGAAGGGTTCCAACCTTCGCTTCGATCAGGCACCGGTGGATGCCGAGCTCTGGCTCCCCACCGGCGCTGAAGCGAACTTGGAGGAACGCCTCCTGATTGTCAAGAACTACCGCCAGCACTTCACCGAGCGCAACTACGACTTCAAGCGTATCCGCGTGGAGGCCCAGCAACTCAGGAGCGCAAAGGCGTTGTTGGCAAGGAATCGATAGCGGCTGACGTTCCACGAGCGAATTGCTGCCGAATCTGCTTGAGCCCCGCCATTATGTCATCCGGCCGGAACGAGGCGTTCCTTCTTGCACATATGATGAGTTGTCAGTGTATGAGATGTCATCCCATACACGGATAAAGCAAGTGATGATCAATTGGAAGGTGTTGTGACGATACCTCGCATGAGCGAAAGTCGGTAGCACCCTTGATTGCTCTGGGTATCTTGCGTGAGGGTTGCCGGCCGCATCGTAGATGCCCGTACTGGTTCTCACGAACTCTGCGAGCCGTTCTTATCGTCTGCGGCCGCCTATTCCCACCGAACCTGCCCCCAGCAAGCGTGGAGTATGAGCAGCCTCATCCGCGCCGGAGGCGGGTCAG
>Ga0182030_10003122_pt1 | contig 35338 bp, 30 predicted proteins | sample 812S3MmetaG_FD_121299 | JGI IMG/M metagenome (GOLD analysis project Ga0182030, IMG submission 121299) | Permafrost microbial communities from Stordalen Mire, Sweden - 812S3M metaG (Illumina Assembly) | ecosystem: Environmental > Terrestrial > Soil > Wetlands > Permafrost | place: Sweden...
GAGGGACGTCGCGGAACGGGATGTCTTTGTCCACTCGTCGTTCGCTGGGCATGCCGAGCACGCGTTCACTGATGGCGTTGCGGGCCATCTCGGTCGTGCCGCCGGCAATGCAGGAAGCTTGCCTCATCAAATAGCGCTGGCCGATCTTTCCGAACTCGATCTCGTCGTCGGACCAGGCCACGGCAGTGGCCCCGGGAAGTTCAAAACAGATGGTGGAGTTGCGGACGGCGGTAACGCCGTACCAGAGGCGGGTGATGGCGGCGGCCTGATCCGACACGGAGCCGGTTCGTACTTCTTCGGTGATTCGGTTGGTCAAGGCATTGCCGACGATGGTGATGGCCAGAGATTCGCCGATCATTTCCTTGACCCGGTTCTCACCCAAAATGCCCCGCTTCTTAGCCATGGGGATGAGGGCGGAAGGTCCACCGGTCGGATCGAGTGCCACGGCCGGCCTCCCCGCCGGCGACGTGACGTACTTGGAACCGCCTGCGATGGTGCGCTCGTGGAACATCCAGCGCACCACGACTCCCCACCCTTCGTCGACCTGACCGATGAGCTGCGAGTGTGGGACCACAACGTCGGTCATGAACTCTTGGCAGAACTCTTTCGAACCATTGAGCATCTCAATGCGGTGCACCTCAATGCCTGGTTGGTTGATCTTGAGCATGAAGACCGAAAGTCCCCGATGCTTCGGCACGTCCCAATTGGTGCGGGCCAAGCACAGACCCCAATCGGCCCACCACGCTCCGGTGGTCCAGATCTTCGATCCATTGAGGATCCAGGCGTCGCCATCGCGCACTGCCGTGGTTTGCGCTCCAGCCAGGTCGGATCCGCCGCTGGGTTCGGACAGGAACTGCATCCAGAAGGTTTCGCCCTTGAGGATCGGCGGAACGTGTGCCTTCTTCTGTTCATCGGTGCCGAATTCGAGGATCACTGACATGCAGGGGGTCAAGGTGGGTACCTGGGTGTCGGCCGGGTATTCGTAGCCGCGGATCTCCTGGTTGAAGGCGAGCTGATGTTCCGGCGTGAGTCCGAGACCGCCATAAGGGCGAGGCACGCAGATGCCAGCGAATCCACCGTCGTAGAGCTGACGCTGCAGGTCTCGACAATGACTGATGTGCGCCAGTTCTTCTTCATCGGTGCGCGATACCGCCTTGTAGCCACCAAAATCATCGGAGGTGCGGGGCATATTCGCCGCCAACCAGACCCGCGCCCGCGCCGCGAAATCTTCCACACTTTCCAATTCGTCGACGTCGGTCATCAGGCCACCTCTCTCGCCGCGTGCAGTTCGGTGAGACGTGCGGCGTGCTGGCCGGGTGTCCCAAAGAGCATTGAGTCGGTCGACACCCGCCGCAGGAACATGTGCAGGTGGTGATCAAAGGTGATGCCAATGCCGCCGTGCATCTGCACACAATCCTGCAGGAGTTCCAAGCCGTAGCGGCCGACGTAGAACTTTCCGGCACTCACAATGTCTGATCGATCCGGCGTGTCACGATCGACGGCATCGGCCGCTTGTGCGGCGACGGCCAGGCTCGCCTCGAGCCACATCTTCATGTCGGCGAAGCGGTGCTTGATCTCCTGATACGAGGCCAAGGGACGACCGAACGAGTAGCGGTTGAATGACCATTCGAGCGTGGTGTCGAAGGCCCAACGCATGGCTCCGCACATCTCGGCCAGTTGAATCGCCACCGCTAAGTCGGTGAGCCAGTCGACGGCCTGATCGGCCGATCCGGCCTGGCCGACCAAAGTCGACGCCAGCACTTGCACCCCATCGAATTCGAGGTGAGCGAATCGCTTGGTCATGTCGAGGCTGTTGAGTCGAGTGACCCGCAATCCCGGCGTGTCCGCCGGTACGAGGAACTGGCTCAATCCCGAATCGCCCGTAGCTGTGACCAGGAAGTTTTTGGCTTCGACCCCGGACTCGACCGGAGACTTGCTGCCCGCAAGGAGGTAGCCGCCGTCAGTAGGAGTCGCTCGCAACACAATGGTCCCGAGGGTGTCGTTGGGTGGGTTTTCGGCCAACGCCCAGGCGCCGATCTCTTCGCCACTGACTAACGCCGACAAGGTGTCCGCTTGTTGTTCGGCGCTGCCCCAGCGACCCAGGGCAGCCGCGACGACATTGCTTCCCAACAGCGGACCCGGAGCGGCGTGCATGCCGAATTGATACGCCACCAGCGCCAGATCCTTGACCCCTTGGTCGCTCACACTTCCGCCGCCGGCACTTTCGGGGACGACCAACGAGGTCCAGCCGAGTTCCGCGCCGCGCTTCCAATACGCCGCTTCAAAGCCCGACGACGTGCTCCCCAAATCCCGCACCGTGTCGAGCGAGCACTCCGCATCGAGAAACTTTTGCGTCGTCTCTTCGAACAACAATTGATCCGCAGTGCGGGGGAACATGGGTCGATGATATCGAGCGTGTCAACACTCGGTACGGGACGAGTGACATCGTGAACGCTTGCCGACGCTCGGACCAGGAACGAAGTCTGCGAGCGATGCCATGGCACGACGTCGGTGACAGTGGCGGCCCACCGCGTCCAACGAGACTCAGAGAGTTAGGTCCAAAACAAGCAAGATTGTGCGTAAAAACTGAAAAACCAACCAGCTCCACCCTTTGATGCCACAGTCTCAGTGACACCCTCGGTCACGCGATGACAACTCGGACGTCAAGTCGCGACCGATGCGCGAGCAAAAGTTCATCCGCTTGAATTGCGCATCCATACGGGCTTAGGTTTCGGGGCCACCGTGCAGACGCCGGGTGATGCGCTGGTGGTGGGGAGGCCGACGATGGTGCAGGATCGATTTGGGGATGTCACCGTGCAGCTGGACGACAGCTTCGTTGCTACCGTCGAAATGCACCGTCCACCGGCCAACTTCTTCGAGGTCGACGTGGTCCGTTCGTTGGCCAATGCTTTCGAGGCATTGGACGCAGAGCCGGATTGCCGAGCCATCCTTTTGTGTGCAGAAGGTAAGCACTTCTGTGCCGGCGCCAACCTCGGAGGGTCGAGTGCGCAAGGCGCGAGTGAACCCGAAGGTCCCGACCAGATGGACATTGAGGCGGCTCGAATCGTGAGTGCGGAGACGCCCGTCGTAGCGGCCATCCAAGGTGCGGCCATCGGCGCCGGCTTCGGGCTGGCCTGCCTGGCTGACTTCAGAGTCGGCTGTCCCGAGGCTCGATTCGCCGCCAATTTCGCTCAGATCGGCTACCACCACATTCTGGGACTGTCGGTCACGCTTCCGGCCATTGTGGGTCAGCAACGGGCACTGAATCTGCTTTTCACCGGGCGTCGATTCAAGGGTGAAGAGGCTTTTGACATGGGACTTTGTGATCGCTTCGTCTCCGGCGACGCAGTACGTCACGAAGCGCATGCGCTAGCGGCGGAGATTGCCGCCAGCGCGCCACTCGCCGTGCGGGCCATTCGCAAGACCATGCGCCAAGGACTGGCAGAGGAGTTTCGGCGGGCGACCGAGCACGAGTTCGAGGTGCAGGAATACCTCGAGACCACGTGGGATCTGACCGAAGGCGCACGAGCGGCGGCCGAGCGGCGACCGGCTCGTTTCGAGGCGCGATGAGTGCCGACGTAGGAGGGTGCGCATGAGTTCCGGACCGACATGGGAACTGCGATACCCCTCGGCAGACCTGGCCAGGCACTATCGGGATTCCGGTTGGTGGAACGACGAGACCTTGGCGGACATCGCCTTTGAGGGCGTGGCGAAAGCGGCCGCCGTGTCGTGCCGCGTGCGGTCTCACGTCCACCCGTATGTGGGGACCATCGGCGACGTGGGAGACATGGGCCGTCGTCTGGCTGGCACGTTGGCGCAACACGGCATTGTGGCGGGCGACGTGGTGGCGTTCCAGCTGCCCAACTGGGTTGAGGCCGCGGCGTGTTTTTACGGACTGCTCCCGATGGGCGTGGTCGTGGTGCCGATCGTGCATATTTACGGGACAAAGGAAGTTGGGCACATCCTGCGTCAAAGTAAGGCTCGAGCATTGATCACGGCGGATCACTTTGGCCGTCAGGATTACGTGGCCAATCTCGAGGCCGGATTGTCCGATCTCCCGGACCTCGAACTCGTCATCGTCGTCCCAGCCGAGAACGGACCAATTCCAGATCTGGCCACGAAGGTGATTTCCTGGTCCGACGTACTCGGCTGTGATGAGCCCCTGGATCGTCCGGCCCGGGTCGATCCCGACAGTCCCGCTCTCATCGGCTACACCTCGGGGACCACGGCGTCGCCGAAGGGCGTCATCCACACCCACCGCACATATCTTTCCGATCAGCGCACCTGGGCCAGCTTTTTGACGGACGAAGAGGCGCCTGCTCCCGGCGTGCGAGCCACCATTCCGCTCACTGCCACGCCGGTCGGGCACATCATCGGTCTGACCTCGGTACTTGGGCCGCTCTTTTGGACTAGGCCCCTCGACCTGATGGATGTCTGGGATGCCGGCGAAGTGCTAGCCGCCATGGTCGCCGATGGAGTCTCCACTGGGGGTGGACCTCCGTTTTTCCTGATGAGCCTCATCAACCATCCCGACTTCGACCCGAACATCCATTTGCCCTACATGCAGCGGCTGACCATGGGTGGCGCCCCGATCCCCCTAGCGCTCGGTCGCCAAGCCAGCGAACTGGGAATTTCGATCGTTCGTGCCTACGGCTCGACCGAACATCCGTCCACTACGGCCTCGATGCATTCGGATTCCTTCGCCAAGCGAATACTGACCGATGGGCGTCCGCTGTCGGGCACGGAACTCCGCTTGGTTGATCCTGATGGTCGCCCGGTCGGGATCGGTGAACCAGGGGAGATCTACTCCCGGGGTCCGGAGCTCTTTGCGGGGTACATCGATCCTGAGCTGACCGCCGAAGCCATCGACGCCGATGGTTGGTACGACACCGGAGACGTCGGGGTGCTGGACGAGGACGGCTATCTGACCATCACCGATCGGAAGAAGGACATCATCATCCGAGGTGGGGAAAACGTGTCATCGGCCGAGGTGGAGAGCGTGTTGGCCGGTATGACGGGAGTGGCGGAGATCGCCGTGGTGGCGGCTCCCGATGATCGTTACGGTGAGCACGGCGCGGCTGTGATCAAGCTCTTGCCCGGTGCGTCTTCGTTCGATCTCGGGGCCATCCGGCAGCACCTCGATGCGGGAGGATTGGCCCGTCAGAAGTGGCCCGAGGAGTTGCGATTCGTCGAAGAATTCCCGCGCACACCATCGGGGAAAATTCAGAAAAACGTCTTGCGAGCAGCGCTGCGGGAGCCCGGTGACCACGTGCTCCCCTTCGAAGTGTCTGATTCCGAAACGCCGTAGGTTTCGACGTTTCAAAAGCGATGGTGCAAAACTTGGGCGGGTGCTAAAATCTTGTCGCGCTGGGCTCAAGCCCGCCACTCTGTTGGGGAGGTCGCAGATGCAACTCGAGGACATGATTCTGGTCAGCGTGGACGACCATCTGGTCGAACCGGAGTCGATGAGCGAGTACTTCGTTGATCACTTCCCGGCCAAGTATCGAGATCGAGTGCCCCGTGTCATTCACCGCGAAAATGGGACCGACGCCTGGCTCATCGAAGGGAACGAAGTCTCGAGCTTCGGCCTGAACGCCGTGGCCGGACGGGTCCGAGAAGAGTGGGGCAACGACCCGGGCAACTTCAATGAGGTCCGCAAGGGGACCTGGGATGTACATGAACGCATCCGCGACATGAACGTCAACGGTGTGCTCGGTTCACTGTGTTTCTCATCGTGGCCTGGTCTTGGCGGCCAGTACTTCTTGCAAAGCGGCGACCGCGACTTGGCCGCTTGCATGATTAGGGCCTACAACGACTGGCAGATGGACGAGTGGTGCAACGTCTACCCCGGTCGTTTCATCCCCCTCTCCCTGTCCGGTTTCATCCTCGGCGCCGATTGGATGGCCGAGGAGATTCGCCGCATGGCCGACAAGGGATGCCACGCCGTTTCGTTCCACTCGGACACCCACCGATTTGGCGGCCTGCCTGACCACCATGGCGATGAGTGGGACCCCGCCTGGCAAGCCTGCCAGGACACCGACACGGTCATGGTGTTCCACTTCGGAAGTTCTCCTGAGTTCATGCCTCGCTCGCCCTTCGACACCATGATCCACACCATGCCGTTCAACACTGGCGTTTTCGCCGCTGAACTGCTCTGGTCGCCGGTCTTGCGAAAGTTCCCCGACGTGAAGTTCTCCTTGGCCGAGGGCGGGATTGGGTGGATTCCTTATTGGCTCGAGCGAGCCGACTACACCTATGAGCGCCATCACCAGTGGACGGGACAAGACTTTGGTGACCAGCTCCCGAGCCAGGTGTTCAAGGATCGGGTGCTGACCTGTTTCATCGATGATTACACCGGGTTGCGACTGCGCCACGATATCGGCGTCGAGAACATCGCCTGGGAATGCGACTACCCGCACTCCGACTGCACCTGGCCGAACGCTCCCGAGTCGGCGTGGAAGTCGTTCCAAGCGGCTGGCGTGCCTGATGACGAGATCCACATGATCACGTGGGAGAACGCCTGCCGGTTCTACAGCTTCGACCCGCTGGCCTATCGCAAGCGTGAAGACTGCACCGTCGGGGCGCTGCGGGCCGAAGCAGTCGACGTCGATGTGACGCCAAAGAGCTATGGCATTCCAGAACGTTCTGGACCGCCGGTAGCCGCGCTTCCTAGCTGAGCAGGTTCACTTTGTTCAGCTCCAGTGAATGCACTTGACTTCGGTGAACTCCTCTAGTCCGTGGGTGCCCCACTCTCGGCCGATGCCGCTCTGCTTGAACCCGCCGAACGCGCCGCTCTGTCCGATGCCGGCCATGGTTTCGCCCCAACCCGGTCCCTGACCGCCCCCGGGGCCGACTTCGGAAGCGGCACTGATGCCCACTCCTTGCGCCATGACCGTTCCAGCCCGGATTCGGCGGGCCACGTTGAAAGCTCGAGAGGTCGACTCCGACTCAACCCCTCCGCCCAGCCCGTAGATGGAGTCATTAGCTATGCGGACGGCGTCTTCGTCTCGGCCCGAGTAAGGCACGACGGTGAACACGGGACCGAAGATCTCCTCTTGAGCGATACGCATGTCGTTGGTACCAATGAAGACGGTCGGCTCGTAGAAGAAGCCCTTGTCGAAGCCTTCGGGACGCTTGCCTCCCGTCACGAGCTCGGCACCTTGCTCAAGGCCCGAAGCCACGTACCCCTCGACGCGCTCGCGCTGTTGCTCACGGATCAGTGGTCCGAGAACCGTTTCGGGGTCGAGTGGGTCGCCGATCTTGATGGCGGGGGCAGCGGCGGCCACTCCCTCTTTGTAGGCGTCCAGCAGGTGCTCGGGGAGAAGCAGCCGCGTGGCGAGAATGCAGCCCTGGCCGCAGTGGGTCAGCGTGGATCCAAAGCCGACTGAGCGGGCGTAGTCCTCCGAGACATCGTCGAGGAGCACTTGTGCGCTCTTGCCGCCCAACTCAAGCTGGTACCGCTTCATGGTGGCAGCACCATTGGCCACGATCCGACGTCCGGTGGCGGTCGAACCGGTGAAGGCGACCATGTCGACCATCGGGTTGGAGGTCATTTCGTCCCCCACGTCGCCGTGGCCCGTGATGACGTTGAGCACACCGGGTGGGATGCCAGCTTCCTCGGCTGCCTGAGCGATCATGAATGCGTCCAGCGGCGTCCACGGGTGTGGCTTCAAGACCACGGTGCAGCCTGCGGCCAGGGCCGGGGCCACCTTCACCACGTTCAGCATGAAGGGGAAATTGAACGGCGTGATGGCACTCACTACGCCAACGGGCTCACGAAACAGGGCGGACCCCGACATGACATTGGGTCCAGCCGTGGGTGCACCGGCCTCAATCCACTCAAAAACGTGTTCGGTGATGGTGGCGTTGGCTCGGAACATCCCGATCGAACCGCCAGCCTGCACGTAGTCAGTGAGGAAGCCCACCGACCCGGTCTGGGCCACGATCAACTCGCGCAGTTCCGCCGCGTGGGCTTCGAGGTATTCGGCCATCCGGACCAGGGCCGCAGCCCGCTCGGACGGTTTTGTGTAGGGCCATGGACCTTCGTCAAAGGCCTTTCGAGCTGCCTCTATGGCTCGCAACGCATCCTTGGGTGACGCCTCGGGAACCTTCCCGATCACTTCTTCGTTGGCCGGATTGATCACGTCGATGGTTCCCGACGCTTCCCCGGTCGTCCAAGTCCCGTCGATGTACAGGTCGTAATTCCAGTTCTTGGTCATGTCGGCCCTTTCGTTGCAGTGTCCATATCAGGCTGCCACATTTCTAAGGCAATTGCCCAATAGCGTCAGGTTCAAAGAGTGGAATAAAGATCTCACCTTGCTGCTCGAATGTCACCCGGAGCGGCATGTCGATGACCAGGTCGCCGGTGGCACAGTTCACGATGTTGGTAGTCATTCTCATCCCTACCTGTTCAGGGAGCTCCACCATGGCGACGATGTACGGCACGGGCACATCGGGATTCCAGGCTTTGTAATTGAGAGTGTAGGAGTACAAGGTCGCTCGACCGGTGGTTGCCTCCCAACCCAGATCACGCCGACGGCACTTCGGGCACGCCGCGTTGGGCGGGTAGCTCCAATGGCGGCAGTGCTGGCATCGCTGCATCCGTAAGACTCCGTCGGCTCCGGACGTCCAAAACCCTCGATTGCGCTCCTGAAGGATCGGTACGGTTCGAAGCGGTGGCGAGGCCATATATCGGCTCCCATGCGAACGTCATTGCGGACGATGAGAAGCTAACAGCCAGTATCGGCGTGCACCGCGTCGCAAAAGACATTGCTTCGAATGCCGGGATTAGGCTGCACCAAGAAATCAGGGGGACCGAATCAACGGAGGAGCCGATCGATGTCCGAAGCCGGAGACGCAACGCGCAAGGCATTGCTCGACGCGGCCGAGGATCTCCTCATCTCAAAAGGTGTGGCGGGCATCACCACTCGCAAGGTGGCCGAGCAGGCCGGAGTGAATCAAGCGCTTGTGCACTATCACTTCGGCACCATCGAAGAACTCTTGGTGGCCGCCCTGGAACGTGTGTCTGTACAGGTAAAGGCCCGATCGCAAGAGATTTATCAACCCGATCGCCTTTTCATTGAGGGCTGGTTCGAGGAGATGGAAGCCGCCATCACCACCGACTTTGACAAGGGCTGGGGCAAGGTGTGGCTGGAGAATCTGACCTTGGCCGCCAATCGCCCCAAGGTCGCCAAGCAATACGTCAAGGCCTCCACCATGACGCGTAAGTTGCATGAGAAGCACGTGCGGGAGATGCTCGAAGAACTCGGCGTCGACCCCGAGGAGTATCCGCCTCAGGGCATTGTGACCTTGTTGGATGCGGTGACATCGAAGCTCATACTGGATCGCCTGGTCGGCATTAAGGCTGGGCACAAAGAAATGATCGAACTCTTGCACCGCATGTGGGAGCAACTCCAAGAGCCCGACCAATAGCCGTGATCTAACGAGCCACACGGGACATTGCGCCAGCGGATTGGTACGTGGGCTGATGAAGAGGGGAGGGACAGCGTGGCCCAAAACGAATTGCCGTGGATCATCGACGGATACGTCAACGCCAATCCACCCCAGCTAGGTCTGAACTGGAGCCTGACCGACAACACCTACGGACCGGCGCGGACCAAGCCGCAGGACCTTGAGCAACTCGTCGCCGATATGGATCAACATCACATTGCTCGCGCGTTGCTGGCACCACCGCCCGAGTCGGCCATGGGCGATCCAGTCGCCGGTTACCAATGGACTCTCAATGCGGTGCAGCGGTTTCCAGATCGATTTGGCCTCAGTGTTCGGGTGGACGCTGACCAGGGCATTCGGGCCGTTCGCCATTTGGAAAGCATGGTGCGCAATGACGGGGCTCGGGCGCTGCGGATTGTGCCGTATCGCGATGGGAAGAAAGCGAGTGACCGCTCGTACTACCCCCTCTACGCCAAGTGCATTGAGCTCGCAATCCCCGTCACCATCACCGTCGGTATGCCGTTGGTCCAGCGTGAAGGCATGGTGCAGAACCCGAAACATCTGGATCGAGTCTGCGCCTTCTTCCCGGAACTGGTGATCGTCAGCGCGCACGGGGGCGCCCCCTGGACTCCGCTTCTCGTCCAATTGCTCCGCACGTGGCCCAACCTGCATCACATGATCTCGGCCTATCCACCCAGTCGCTATCCCGCCGAGTTGGTGTCGTTCGCCAACACCAAGCGAGGACGGTTGAAGGTGTTGTATGCCTCGGACTATCCGTTGTTGACCTTCGAACGAGTTCGACGCGAATTGCCAGATTGTGGGATTGAGGACGAAGTAATGCCGTGGTTCGTTGGCCGAAATGCGGCCAGGATTTTTTGGAACGACGACAGTTTCGCCCCTTCGGAGTCCTAAGCGGTTGACGCAAGCGCTCAGCGGCATTCGCATCTGCGATTTCTCGGGTCAGCTCGCCGGTGCCGGCGCCACCCGTTTCTTGGCGGCCATGGGCGCCGAAGTAATTCGGGTTGAGGATCCCGTGACCCAGGGATATTGGGACGTCCTGCGAGGCGTATCGCCGTTCGTCGATGAGCGTCGTGGGGCCGATTTCGGTGGCCCATTCAACAATCACAATGTCGAAAAGCTCGGGGTCACGCTGAACCTGCGAACCGAGACCGGTAAAGAACTCTTGCGGGAACTCATTGCGGTCTCAGATGTCGTGACCGAGAATTTTTCGGCCGGAGTTTTTGCCCGCTTCGGATTTCCCTACGAGGAACTGCAGTCGATCAAGCGCGACATCGTCTACGTCTCTAACTCAGGTTTTGGGCACAGTGGTCCCTATCGCGACTTCAAAACTTGGGGTCCGCTGGCTCAAGCCTGTTGTGGTCTGGCCTTTTCCACTGGCCTAGTCGGACAGCATCCAGCCGGTATCGGGTACTCATATATGGATCACCACGGGGCCAACATGATGACGATTGCCATCATGACGGGGCTGCTGCACCGCCAACGGAGTGGCGAAGGTCAGTGGATCGACGTCTCCTGCACCGATGCCGGGGCTCTCCTGAACGGACCAGCCCTGTTGGACTACACCGTGAACGGTCGGCCGATGCGCCGAGGTGGGTCACCCGATGCCAACCGAAGCCAATCGCCGGTCATGGCTCCTCACGGCATCTACCCGTCAGTTGGAGAGGACAATTGGATCGCCATCGCTTGCCGGGACGATCGGGATTGGGAGGCGTTAGCTACCTGTATCGACGCCAACTGGGCCTCTGATCCGAAGTGGCGCGTCCTCGCTGGGCGCATCGACGCCCAAAATGAACTCGACGAGTTAGTGGGGAACTGGACTCGGAGGCATGATCGGTTTGAGCTGGCCACGTCACTGCGTGATCGAGGAATACCGGCCACTGCCGTACAGCGTCCGCGGGAACGAATCGACGAGGATCCCACCACCTCGGAGTGGGGTCTCTGGCCCGAAGTGACGCATACGAAGATGGGTCAGGTCCGCGTCGATGGCATCCCACTGCACTTCTCCAAGACGGATTGGACCATTGCCCGCGGTGCGCCCTGTCTGGGCGAACACAATCAAGAAGTCTTCTGCGGTCTTCTGGGTCATAGCGAAGATGAATTGCAATCGTGGCAAATCGACGGTGCCATATGACAGATCCTGTAGGGCCGCTCGACGGTCTCCGGATTGTGGAGCTGGCCAGCGAGTACGGAGCCTTCGCCGGCAAACTCATGGCCGATCTCGGTGCTGAGGTCATTGTGGTCGAGCCGCCCCTAGGTCACCGTTCTCGTCTCTTTGGGCCGTTCATCGACGACCGCCCCGGGGCGGAGCGCAGTCTGTGGTGGTGGTTCTACAACACCGGAAAGCTGAGCGTCACGCTCGATCTCAATGCCCCTGAAGATATCGATCGTCTTCGGACGTTGATTGCGTCGAGCGATCTCGTTCTGGAGGGAGAGCCTCCCGGGAGACTGGAAGAATTGGCTCTCGATTATGAGGACATTGCGTCAGATCATCCGGAGTTGGTCTGGGTCTCCATCACCCCATTCGGTCGAAAGAATCCCCGGTCCAGCGAACCGATGACCGATCTGACACTGCAAGCCGGTGCTGGTCCAGCCTGGAGTTGTGGGTATGACGATCATCACCTTCCTCCGGTGCGTCCCGGAGGAAATCAGGGCTTCCACACCGCCTGTCTGTGGGCGGTCGAAGGCGCCATGGTCGCTCTCTTCGCTCAACGCACCTTGGGTTTCGGTCAGTGCGTCGACGTGAGCATGCATGCCGCCTCAAACGTCACTACCGAAGCCGCCACCTACGAGTGGTTGGTGGCTCAGGCCACGGTGGAACGCCAAACCTTCCGGCACGCGGCAATCCGCGAGACTCCACCGAGAATGATGCGATCCGCCGACGGTGGGTCGGTGATCGGGGCGCTCCCGCGCCACGCTCGGGAATTTCAGGCGCTGCATGAATGGATCATTGATCTCGGTATTAGCGACCAAATAGATGAGTTCTTCTTTTTGGCTATGGGTGTGGAACGCGGTGGAGTGCAAATCCCAGACATTGCCTCGGACCCCGAGGCATCGGCGGTCTACCAGGCCGGCGCCGATGCTCTCCGGTTTGTGGCTGAGTATCTGCCGGCCAAGGAGTTCTTCCTGCAGGCACAGCGGAGGGGCATTCCGGCCGGGGTGATGTACGCCCCCGAAGAGGTCATGGAGGACGAACACTTCATCGCCCGAGGATTTCCGGTCGAGTTGCTCCATGAGGACATCGGCCGATCCTTTACCTATCCCGGAGCGGCCTTCCATGCGCCGGCGTCGCCGTGGCGGGTAGCGGGACGCGCACCGAACATTGGCGAGCATTCCGAGATGGTGTTGCACGCGCTGGACGAGGGCGCTGAGTAGCGTCTCGTTCGCAGGGTCCCGAGCGCAGAGTTCAAACGGCGGTGCGCGGCGAATGAGAAAGGTCGACATGGAGAAGTTCGAGTCCCGAGTGATCGTGTCGGGTCTTGGACTTTCCGACACGGGTCGAGGGCTGGAACGCACTGGTCTTGATCTTGCCCTTGACGCGGCGCTGTTGGCCATTGCCGATGCCGGACTTCGCCCCGAAGACATCGACGGCGTGGCCTCCATGCCGTTCGGCGATCGGCCACCAGAAGAGATTGTCGACGCGCTGGGACTCAAGCTGAACTGGATGGGTGGGTCAAGCTCGGGGGCCCAGCTGGGCGTGATGATCAGCGCCGCCATGGCCATCGCGTCGGGATTGTGCCGACACGTGCTCATTTATCGATCAGTCCAACAACTCGGCGGCATGCTGGGGAGTGCCTCTGGTGCCTTGCCGGCTGCCGAAGGACCGTGGGAGTGGCATGTGCCATTTCATGAATATTCGGCGGTGAATCTGATGGCCATGCAAGCCCGCCGTCACATGCATCAATACGGCACCACGAAGGAGCAACTCGGTTGGATTGCTCTCAACGCCCGTCGACATGCCGCCTTGAACGACCAGGCCGTGCTCCAGGCGCCAATGACGATGGACGATTACCTTGCGGCGCCAATGATCAGCGAGCCTCTCGGTCGATTCGACTGCGATCTGCCGATCGATGCCGCCGTGGGGATCGTGCTGTCGGCGGCCGATTTTGTTCCGGACTGTCCGAACGCTCCGGTGCGCCTCGAAGCCGTCGGTTGCGCCAATCACGACACTCACGGCTGGGAGCCACGACTCGACTTCCCGTCCATGGCGGCCAAGGATGCGGCGGCCCAGATGTGGGGTCGTACCGACCTGACTCCTGCGGATATCAATGTGGCCGAGCTCTATGACGGATTCACTATCTTGACCTTGTCGTGGCTGGAAGCGCTCGGGATTTGCCAAGAAGGTGAGGCGGGTGCCTTCGTAGATGGCGGCCAGCGGATTGGACTGGGAGGGACGTTGCCGCTCAATACCTACGGTGGGCAACTCTCCGCTGGGCGGCTCCACGGTTTCTGGTTATTCCACGAAGCGGTACTGCAACTTCGTGGAAAAGCAGGGCGCCGGCAAGTACCCAATGCGGAGGTGGCCATCACATCTGCGGGCGGCGGATTCCGCTGTGGGTGCATCCTGCTCACGACCTGACCGGACTGGTCGCATCGCGCCAGGAGTGAGCATTGCGCTTGGCCATTGGGCGGGCCGAACGATCGCTTGACACTGCCAGATCCGGCGGTTAAGCATATGCTCAAATAATGTGATGTTGGGTACATTCGGCCGGTCCAGGTGAGGATGATTCCGGGGCCGGGGATCGATTCAGGATGAGGGAGCGGTGTGGTTCTGGGAATGCCTGAGTCGACGCTCGTTGGAGCCGGTTGCGGCTGATGTACGACGTCTTGAAGGGCGTGCGCGTTATTGAGGTGTCCTCCTGGCTGTTCGTGCCCGCCGCCGGTGCGGTGTTGGCCGACTGGGGTGCGGACGTCATCAAGATCGAGCACCCGGTGTCCGGAGATCCGATTCGCGGCCTCACCAATGCCGAGGCATCGGGAGCACTCATGAATCCCAACACCGAATTGCCAAACCGAGGCAAGCGCAGCGTGGGTCTCGATATCTCTACCGATGAAGGCCGCGAAATCCTCTACACGTTGATCGATAACGCTGACGTCTTCCTCACCAACTTCCTGCCCGGCGCAAGAAAGCATCTCGCAATTGATGTTGAACACATCCAGGCCCGAAATCCGAAGGTGGTCTATGCCTTGGGCACCGGTCAAGGATCAGTCGGTCCCGAGGCCGAGCGGGGTGGCTTTGATCTGGCGAGCGCGTGGGCCCGAGGAGGCGCAGCCTTCCAAATGACACCGGCCGGTGGCGAACCGCCGAATCAGCCCGGCTCCTTCGGCGATCTTTCCGGCGGGATGAATTTGGCCGGTGCCGTGGCGGCGGCTCTCTATCGCAGGCAGTGTGACGGACACGCCCCGGTGGTGGAGGTCTCTCTGTACGCCACCGGCATGTGGTGGATGGCCCAGGCAGTCACCGCCGGGACCGTTGGCGTGACGAGAGAATTCCGGACTCGGAGTAATCCGTTCAATGCTTTGGTCAATTACTTCCCGACCAAGGACGGGCGGTGGGTCTGTCTGGTCTTTCTTCAGGCCGACCGCTGGTGGCCGGATCTCTGTCGGCACCTTGAGCGCCCCGATCTCATCGACGACGAGCGGTTCGCCAACGCCGAGGTCAGAAATCGAAATGTCGAGGAGTGCACGAAGGTGCTCGATGAGATCTTCGTGACTCGGACCTTGGCCGAATGGCGCGACATTCTTTCAACGGTCGAAGGGGTCTGGGCCCCTGTGCTCAGTCCAGCTGAAATTGGCAACGATCCCCAAGCCCTAGCCAACGGCTACCTGCCGGATGTCGATAAAGGGGACGGTCGGGTGTATCGGGGCGTGGCGTCGCCCGCCCAGTTCGACCGCCAACCCGTCGGTCTCCTCCATGGTGCTCCGGAGCATGGCGAGAACACCGAATCAGTGTTGCTTGAACTCGGTTTTGACTGGGATCAGATCGCCGCGTTGAAGGAGCAAGGGACCGTGTTGTGATGGTCGCGTCGATGCACGCCGACCAAAGGAATGAATTGAGGATGCCATGACCACAAGAGGCGCCGACGAGTGGCTCATCTCGGTCGATGACCATGTGCTCGAACCGGGCCACGTCTGGCAGGACTACGTTCCGGCCAAGTACCGAGATGCCGCGCCACGGTTGGTGCACGACGTTGAGGGCGAAGCCTGGATTTATGACGGGAGGCGCATGGTCACACCCGGACTCGGTGCGGTGGCCGGCAAGACTCGGGAAGAGTTCAGCTTCGAACCGATCACGTACGACGAAATGCGGCCCGGGTGTTACGACTCGGTGGCGCGATTGGAGGACATGGATCGGGCTGGGGTCTTGGCTTCACTGTGCTTTCCGTCGTTCCCACGGTTCTGCGGTCAGATCTTCCTTGAAGCTGACGACAGGGAGTTGGCTCTGGTCTGCGTACAGGCCTACAACGACTGGATGATTGACGAATGGTGCGGCCGTGCCCCGGGGCGCTACATCCCGCTGACCCTCATTCCGCTCTGGGATCCGGTCTTGGCAGCGGAAGAGGTTCGACGGACTGCGGCCAAGGGCTCGCATGCTGTTGCCTTCTCGGAGAATCCATCCATGTTGGGATTACCCACTGTGCAAAGTCGAGATGGTCATTGGGACCCCTTCATGGCGGCCTGTGAAGAGACCGAAACCATCATCTGCATGCATATCGGAAGCTCGAGCAAGCGGTACACCATGTCGGACGAATCGCCGATGTTGGTGACGATGTCGTGGGCCCCGCCCCTCATGATCGCTGGAGCCATGATCGAATGGATCTTCAGCCCAGTGGTGCGGAAGTTTCCCGGGATCAAGATTGCGTTGGCAGAAGGGGGCATCGGTTGGATGCCCTTCTTCCTCGACCGGTGCGCCCAAGTCGTGGACAAGCACCGCTATTGGATCGGCAGCGGCGATGTGAAGCACGACTCCCTTTCCGGTCACGTCCAAGTCATTAAGGATGCCGGTGTCGATCTCGATGGATTCTCGGTCATGGATACTTTCAAGAAGCACGTTTTCGGCTGCTTTATTGATGACCTCCATGGCATAAAAAACATTGATGCCATCGGGGTCGACAATGTGATGATCGAAACCGACTATCCGCATAGTGACTCGACCTGGCCCAATTGTCTGGCCCACGCCCAAAAGCAGCTCGAAAGCCTTTCGGACCTTGACCGCTACAAGGTCATGCGAGGGAACGCCGAGCGTTTGTTTCAATTCACGCCGGCGGAGCCGCCGCTCGCCGGTGGGGGGAGTTGACCACTTCGGTGGAGAATGTTAGGCATTTGCCCAAGTATTAGGGGTACAGTTCCAGGTATCACCGAGTGATCGTGCGCGGCCAATGCAATGGTTGGCTTGAGGGAGGATAAACCGATGAAGATCAGCCTGTTTCTTGGTTTCCAAGGAGGCGACTGGCTCCACAATGACTCGCCCGGTTTTGACGGACCGACCACCATCAAAGACGGTCAGGTCTACGAAGACAACATCTACATTGCCGATCTGCTGGAGCCGCTTGGTTTTGACGCGCTCTTTCAGGTGGAGCACCACGGCTCGCCGTATCACATGACGAGTAATCCCTTGGCCATCTTGTATTACATGGCGGGACGGACGGAACGGTTGGAGATGGGCACCTGTGTCGTGGTGTTGCCGTGGAACAACCCTCTGCGCGTGGCCGAGGAGCTGTCGGTTCTCGACAACATGCTCAAGGGACGCGAGATCTACGTCGGCGTGGGGCGCGGCAGTTCCCCGAGTGAATACCGATATCTGGGCATTGATCAGAGTCAGGCCAGCGAACGCTTCAAAGAGGGGGTCGAGATTCTCCGCCTGGCGCTGCGTGAGGAGAACTTCTCCTACGAAGGCGTTCACTATCAAGTGGAGGGGGCAACGACACGCCCCAGACCGCGCTCGGACAAGCTGGGTGAAAAAATTTATGGCGCGCTGGTGAGCAAGTCGAGCTTGGAGCCGGTGGCGGAAATGGGACTCGACTTGATGTGCACCGGCGGGACATCGGTCGCCACCATGATGGAGAACTGCGAGATCTTCAACAATGCTCGGGCCAAAGTTGGGCTCGGTCCGACCCAACCCATCATTGCGGCCCCGGGGTATTGCGCTCCCACTCATGATGCGGCCATGGAAGTGGCCGATCGAGCTTTCGGCGGATACATCGAGGGGTCGCGCAAGCACTACGGATTCGATGACCCGCAGCAGTTCGCCAACATCAAGGGTTACGAGTCCTACTCACCCGGCGGTGGGGGCGACCCACGGGGCGATTCCCCTCGGGACGACTACATCAAGAGTGGGATTTTCGGGACGCCCGATGAATGCATTGAGAAGATCAAGATGTACGCCGAGGTCACGGGTACAGATCACATCGTGATGCTGCATTCGATTGCAGGCATGTCGGTCAAAGAGACTGAAGACAGTCTGCGCTTGTTCTCGCAAGAGATCCTGCCGGTCCTCCAATCAAGCTAACGCCACGGCTGGCTCGGTTCGGCCGTCACCTGGCGGAGGTGAAACTAAGTTGTGTGCGCGAGCGGGTGAGGAGCCGAAGTGACGATCAGGGGTAAGGCATTCATTGCCGGGGCGCACGAGCACCCTCGGCGGGAGCTCCCTGACCACAGCATTCCCCAGATCCACGCCGAGGTGGCCCTTGGCGCGCTGGCCGATGCCGGCCTCAGCTTGGCCGATGTCGATGCCTACTTCTGCGATTCTTCCAACGGCTTCGGCCCGATCTCGATGATCGAATATCTCGGACTGCAACCGCGCTATTTCGAGTCAACCGAGACCGGCGGATCCTCGTATCTGGTCCACGTTGGACACGCCGCCGCCGCAATCGCCGCCGGACGGTGTCAGATTGCCCTGATCACCATGGCCGGACTGGCCCGCAGTCGCGGCATGGCCGCGGTGGCCCGCTCCACCGGTTCTCCCGAAGCGAGTTTCGAATCGACCTGGGGACTGTCGGCGGTGAGCGCCTATGCACTGGCCGCCCAACGACATATGTACGAATTCGGCACCACGAGCGCCCAGCTGGCCGAGGTCAAGGTGGCGGCTTCGCTGCACGCCCAGCACAATCCCAATGCGCTGTTGCCGAAGGTGGTCACCGTCCAAGAGGTGCTCGATTCTCCACTGATTAGTTCCCCCCTGCATCGGCTCGACTGCTGCGTCGTGACCGACGGTGGCGGTGCAGTGGTGGTGGTGAGCCCCGAGGTGGCCCGTGAACTCGAGCGGACCACCGTCAAGGTGCTCGGTCAGGCCGAAGCGGTCAAGCACCTGGACAACGGCCGGATCGATCTCACGTATACCGGCGCCGCCACGTCGGGTCCGCTCGCCTTCGAGGACGCTCAAGTGAGACCGGGTGATGTCGACTACGCCTCGATCTACGACTCCTTCACGATCACTGTGATCGAGACCATCGAGGATCTGGGTTTTTGTGCCAAAGGTGATGGCGGTACCTATGTGCTCGAAGGTGCACTGGTGGCCCCTTTCGGGAGACTTCCTTTCAATACGGACGGGGGTGGTCTCTGCAACAACCACCCCTCCAACCGAGGAGGGATCACCAAAATCATCGAAGCAGTACGCCAATTAAGAGGTGAAGCGCACCCAGCGGTCCAAGTGCCTGACTGTGAGATCGCTGTGGCCCATGGGACAGGTGGTTCGATCGGAACCCGTATGGGGAGTTCCACCCTCATTCTCGGACGGGAGGACGCATGACCGCGGCGCTGCCGATTCCGGTTCCCGAACGAACTCCCGAGACCGAACCATTCTGGAGCGCCACCGCCAGGGGGCAGCTCGTGCTCGCGCACTGTGACGCCTGTGGCACCGTCATTTGGTATCCGAAAACCCTTTGCCCCGCCTGTGGCGCGACGTCGATCTCTTGGGTCGAGGCCTCTGGCCACGGGTCGGTGTACAGCTTCACGGTGGTACATCGAGCGCCTGGTCCCTTCAAAGACGCGGTGCCGTTTGTCATCGCCTACGTCGAGCTCGATGAGGGTCCGCGCGTGCTCACCAACATTGTGGGCGGATCACCTGATCTGATCCACATTGGGCAGCGGATGCGGGTGGTTTTCAGCGACACCGGGGACGGAAGTGCCTTGTACCGGTTTGAACCGATCGAATAAACGTGTCCGCGCAGGGCGAAGCGACGCCGCCACTTTCGGGGACACGGGTACTTGATCTCAGTAGTCGGTATGGCGCCTACTGCAGCAAAATCCTGGCTGATCTTGGCGCAGATGTCGTGAAGGTCGAACTGCCCACGGGAGATCGGCTGCGCCAGTCGCCCCCTTGGCGTGACGGGAGCGAAGGATCCGAAGCAAGCCTGATGTTTGCCTACTACCACCACAACAAACGAGGCATCTCGCTCGATTGGCAGCGTGATGAGGCGCAACCGTTACTCGGCGAGTTGGCATCGTGGTCCGATGTCGTGCTCGCTTCGCCGAAAGGTGAACGAGTCAGCGTGGCTGGATTCTCCGACGGCAACCCCACACTCACGTGGGTACCGGCAGATGTAGTGATTTGCTTCCTCACGCCGTTCGGGCTGACCGGTCCGTATCGAGACTGGCGGGCCACTCCGCTTACCTCATTTGCCATGAGCGGGTACATGCATCCGGTCGGACCAACGGAGGGTCCGCCCGTCGCCATGCCTGGCCAACAGTTCTGTGACGAAGCGGGCCTCTGGGGCGCCTTCCTCATTCAATCGATCTTGCGAGCCTCACCTCGCCTGCGTGATCAAGTGATTGACCTCTCGGTCCACGAGGTCGGTTGGTTCAACAAGCTCGGCACGGAGCAGTACGGCCTCAGCGGAAACATCAAGACGCGGGCGACCAATTTCGGCCCCCCACCTGGAGGTATATGGAAATGCCGGGATGGGCTCTTGGATATTGGGGCCCACGCCGCTCATCACTGGGACATCTTCGTTGACCTGTTGGGACGACCAGACGTCTTGTCAGATCCCATCTATCGCCAACGATCGATGCGCATTCAGTTGTATGACTTGCTGACTGAACTCATTGCCGATCTATTGGCGGACCGGAGCGCGACCGAGTTTGTGGCGGCCGGTCAGGCGGCCGGATTACCGTGCGCGCTCACGCAGACGCCGTCGGAGTTTCTCGGGGATCCACAACCGAAAGCTCGAGGATTTTTCATTCCCTCGACTCGCAAGGGCACGGGAACGTTCGCCATCCCCGGTGCTCCTTTCCACTCAGCACCTTCCTTACACACGTTTGATCGTTCGGCCCCGTCCTTGGGCGAGGCCAACCACGACGTCTACGTCGATGCATTAGGCCATTCGGAAGAGGAACTGGACCGCTGGAGGGCCGATGGTCTCATTTAGCCCTGAGTTTCGCGCGCCGCTGCACGGTGTACGAGTGCTGTCATTTGGTTCGTTCGTGGCGGGAAATATCTGCGCGCTCATGTTGGCCGAACTCGGTGCCGAAGTGGTCAAGATTGAATCGAAAGATCGACCCGAGGCCCTGCGTGCCTATGACGCACCGGGACAGGCCGAGGTGTATGAACCCTCGGGAATACGGACGACAGCGCTGTTCGCCGGGATGACCCGCAGTCTGCGCAGCGTGTGCATCAATATGACGAACGAAATTGGTCGCGACACGTTTCGCTCCCTAGTAGCCAAAGCCGATGTGGTCTTGGAGAATCTTGGCCCGGGCACAATGACGTCGTGGAACTGCGCTTTTACAGATTTGCGAGTCATCAATCCTGCTTTGGTCATGTTGTCGATCTCTGGATACGGACGCACCGGACCTCTGGCGCAGTACCGGGCCTATGCGTCCAATATCAACAACTTCCTCGGCCTGACCTCGGCTTGGGCGCCGGACGGGATCCACTTTGATTTCGTGGCTGGGACGCACGGTGCGAGTGGCGTCGTTGCCGCACTGGCGGCGGTGGACCAAGGAGCGCCCGGCGTGCTGATTGACATGGCCCAAACCGAAGCCGGCGCAGCCATCATGGCGCCGCTCTATCTCGACTTTCTGGCCAATGGACGTGAGTGGAATGCCGAGCCGAATGAGGTACCAGGGTCGTTGTGCTCCGGTGTCTTTCGCTGTGCCGGTGATGATGCGTGGCTGGCCGTCGAACTTGAAGACCTCGACGACTGGGCCACCATGTGTGCACTGCTGGATCGAAGCGATCTCGATCTATCGACCGGAAAAGCGACGGTCGACCTGCAAAAGCGAATGCGAGCGGCCATCGGTGCATGGTGCACCTTGCTCACCCCTTTCCAAGCTGCGCTCAAGTTGCAGCAGCGTGGACTGGCGGCCGGTCCGGTCCAAAACAGCGAGGACCTGTGGCGCGACGTGCAATTGCGCGACCGAGGGGCGTTCATTGAAGTGCACCATCCGGACCTTGGCTCGCTCGAATATCCAGAAGTACCCACCCCATTGGGCCGCATTCGGGGTGAGACAGCGCGACGCGGACCCCGGTTAGGGGAACACACCGACGTCGTCTTGAGGGAGTGGATGGGATACAACGCCACGGAACTGACGGACCTCGAAACGCAGGGTGCCATTTGGCGACCAGATGGGGATGTCGATGCCGGGGATTAATGAAGGTCGAGTGGCCATCGTGACCGGGGCCGGTCGTGGCATCGGTCGAGGCCACGCGGTGGAGTTGGCCCGACAAGGAGCGAAAGTCGTGGTCAACGACGTAGGCACCAGTATTGACGGGCAGGGAACCTCCGCTGGGCCAGCGTCCGAGGTGGTCGAAGCCATCCGCGCCGCCGGTGGCGAGGCCGTGGTCAATGGTGATGATGTCTCTGACTTCGATGGCGCTGGACGGCTCATTGGCGCTGCACTCGCTACCTTCGGACGGCTCGATATTTTGGTCAACAACGCGGGTATTTTGCGTGATCGCATGTTGGTCAACATGTCGATCGATGAATGGGATGCCGTCATCAAAGTGCACCTTCGCGGCACGTTTTCCACCATCCGCTGGGCCGCTGGCTATTGGCGGGAACGCGCCAAGTCCGGTGAGCCCAATGATGCTCGGATCATCAACACGACTTCGGCGACGGGACTCTTTGGCAACGTCGGCCAGGTGAACTACGGGGCGGCCAAGGGCGGTATTGCCGCCTTGACCATTATCGCCTCCGATGAGTTAGCGCGTTACGGCGTGACAGTGAACGCCATCAACCCCGGTGCCCACACACGTATGACCGAGCAAGCCAAGCCTGGGTCGTACGCCGAACCCAAGCCAGGCGAGTTCAATGTGTCCAACCCGGACAACATCGCTCCCCTGGTGACGTGGCTCGCCAGTCCGGAAGCGGCGCACATCACGGGGCGCGTCTTCACGGTACGCGGTGGACAGATTCGCGTCATCGAGGGATGGCACGCCGGTCCGTCGGTCGATAAGAAGGACCGGTGGGATCCGGCCGAACTCGGTCCAATCGTGCATGACTTGGTGCTGCGGGCCACACCCAACGCCGACCTGTGGGGCGAGATCCCCGAGACGTCTGGCTAGAGCTGACCGGTCCAGTTCTTGGCGTCGCGAAGGACTTCATTGAACGGCTTGCGCGTGTCAAAGCTTGGTTCGCGAGGCAGCCCGAGTGCTCGTTCGGCAATCACATTTCGCTGGGTTTCATTGGTGCCGCCGGCGATGGATGCGCCCCGACCCCGCAGGTAGGACAACGAGGTTTCGGCGCCGTCTGAGTCACCAATATCCCAGGTCAAGCCGGTAGCGCCGCCGATCTCCACCCCTATCCGAGCGCGGATTGGGCTATAGGTGCCGCGGAATAATTTGACGTACGACGCCACGCCGGGGTTCAGGCGACCCAGTCGCCCCAACTGCGCAATACGAGAACCGAGTGCCTTGGCCACGAAGTCATTGGTATGGACTCGGGCCAGCTTTTGACGGACGACCGGGTCGTCAGCGCGGCCGACGCGTCGAGCCAGACTCAACAGGTCCGGAGCGAGCGAGCCCGGGCCATCCAGTGTGCCTGCATCTTCGGGACGCCCAGCTCCACGTTCCATGACAAACATCGTCTGCGTGACCGTCCACCCCTCGTTGATCTCGCAAATGCGGTCGGTGTCGGGTACGACGACGTCGTCGAAAAACTCTTCACAGAATTCGGCGATTTCGTTGACTTGTTTGATGGGGCGGATGGTGACTCCGGGTGCGTGACACGACACCAGGAACCAAGTCAATCCTCGGTGTTTCGGCACGTCCCAATCCGTCCGCGCCAAGCACATGCCCCAGTCGGCGAGGTGGGCGAACGTGCTCCAAATCTTCTGGCCATTCAGCACCCACTGGTCGCCGTCTCTGGTGGCTCGGGTGCGGGCGCCAGCCAAGTCGGATCCCGAAGATGGTTCCGAGAAGAATTGGCACACCAGGGCCTCGCCCGCCAGCACTTTGGGAATAAAGGTGCGGAGAAACTCGGGAGAGGCGTACGCCATGATCGTCGGCACGCAGACGTGGAACGTCGTGATTGTTAAGGCGCCAAATTCCGGCAGCACATAGTCGGCCGCTTCGTCGAAGAAGGCCCACTCATATGTACTTGAAAGTCCTTGCCCGCCGTATTCAGTGGGCCACGTGATGCCGGCGTAGCCGCCCTCATAGAGGCGTCGTTGCAAGGCTCTGTTGGCCTCCATGACATCAGGCGTGAAGTAGTCCACGGCGTGATCGTGAGCGGGACTGACACGCTTTTCGAGATTGGCTTCCAACCAGACTCGTGCTGTACGTCGGTACGCCAAAAGGTCGGCGTCGTCCGCGAAATCTGATTGCTCTGGTGGTTCGGTCACGGTCATCCTTCAGACACCTTGGATCCGGCAAATTCGTTCTCGGTGCCAATCGGACTGGCCGAACAGGAGACCGTTCATAGTCATGCGGCGCAGGAAGAGGTGAAGGTCGTGCTCCCACGTGTAGCCGATGCCGGCAAAAACTTGGAAACACCCTTGCGCAATATCGATCCCGGCATCGCCCACCCAAGCTTTGGCCATGCTGGCAATCTCACCGGCATCGGGCGTCCGGTCTTGCACGGCTCGAACCGCAGCTACCGCAATCGCCTTGCTGCTCTCGAGCGTGAGACTCAAGTCGGCCAACTGATGCTTGATCGCTTGAAAGGATCCGATTGGACGGCCGAAGGCAATTCGATCGATGGCGTACTGGCGTGTCATCTCGAACAGAGCGTCCATTGCCCCCACGGCTTCGGACACGGTGAGGACGCAGGCCAACTGGAGCTGACGTTCGACATCTGCATCAGCCCCGCCGGCCTTCCCGAGGAGCGAGCTCGCCGGAAGGGTCAAGTGATCAAGAGTCACCCGGGCCAATCGCTGGGTGATGTCGTGTCCGGCCAACGGGGTCACGGTGACCCCAGAGGCGCCGGTCGGAAGCAGAAATTGGGTTAATCCCTCGGTACCGCCAGCGGTGACGAGCAGCCAGTCGGCCAGCACGCCGTCCTGCACTAAGTCGGCTTCTCCGGCCACTGTGAATTCGTCACCGCGAGCGGTGGCCGAAATCGTGGCGCCCGGCACCCAGTCGCCGATGGCGTCGCCTATCACCCAGGTGGCCAACTGTTCGCCCTGCACCATGGCGGGCAGGAGGGACGTTCGCTGCGCATCCGAACCGGCCTCGGCCAGCGCGGCCGCCACTACGTTCGTCGACACAAAAGGTCCTGGTTGGAGGCCGCGACCTCGTTCTTCCGCAATGATCGCCAGGTCGCTGACGCCTTCACCCGACACGCTTCCACCGCCGTATTCCTCTGGAACAAGCATGGCGAACCACCCGAGCGCGGCCGCATCGCGCACGTAGGTGGTGGGAAGTGTGATGTCACCATCAGCGAATTGACGAACCATGGAGAGGGGGAATGTCGACTCAATAAAACGGGCGGTGGTCTCTCGCAAGAGCTCTTGGTCGTTGGTGAGGTCGAGTTCCATCTCTATCGATTCCGGCGATGAACGAACGACACCATTGTGTGGGTCATCGGTCCGCAGTGGAACCATACATAATGTCGCTGCTCCACGTCCTACCTTCCATTCATTCCATCGATGTGCACAGTCGCATTGGTACGATGCCGATGGAAAGTGAGGGCGCCATCGATGGATGAGATGGGAGTGGCGGCGTTCGCCGCTCGCACGCCCGCCAAGACGGCGCTCATTGAAGGCGATCGAAGCGTGAGCTATGCCGCTCTCAATGCCCGGATGAATCAAGTGGCTCGGGCACTGCAACGCATGGGCCTTGGTCCCGGGGACCGGATCGGGTCGGCGCTGCGCAATCGGATCGAGTGGTTTGAAGTCGCGGGTGCCGCTTCTCGAGTCGGGGTCACGGTGGTACCGGTGTCGTGGCGGGCCGCCTCCAGTGAGGTGGCCTACTTGGTGCAGGACTCAAGCGCCGCCGTGGTCTTTGCCGAGTCGGATGCAGCCGAAGTCATGAGGGGCTTGCCGGCGATTTTTATGGGCCAGGCCTATGAGGACCTGGTTCGACAGGAATCAGAAGAGGCACCCGAAGTCGCCACCGATCGTCCGTTGATCGGGTTTCGCTACTACACCTCTGGCACGACCGGACAGCCCAAGGCGATCGAAGGCGAAATGCCTACGGGGAAGGATTTGGCCGCCCTTCGGGCGGCGTTTTCACCGCCCGCCCCGACGACTGCACTTGGATCAGACGGCAAGCGACCCCTCGGGCGCGGCCAGACCGAAGGTCTGGAAAGTCCCGATGAGGTGCACCTCCTGGTCGGACCGACCTATCACACTGCCCCCGGAGCCTTTGCCAACCGAGCTCTTCACTACGGGCAAACGGTGGTGGTGATGCAGCATTTCGTCGCCGAGGAATGCTTGCGACTCATGGCGGAGCACCGAGTGACCTGGAGTCACATGGTCCCGATCAATTTCGTGCGCCTCCTCAAGATCCCAGACCTCACCCGTCAGTCATTCGACCTGACATCGGTGCGGCGCATCCTTCATGCCGCGGCGCCATGCCCGGTCGAGGTCAAGCGGGCGATCATGGAGGTGTTCCCACCCGGATCGATCTACGAGTACTACGGAGCGACCGAAGGTCTGGCCACTGTCTGTCCGGCGGACGAATGGCTGGCCAAACCGGGCACGGTGGGACGCGCCGCCGACGGGATTGAGATTCGAATCTTCGACGACGATGGGTTGGCGCTACCGGCCGGGGAAGTCGGCACGGTGTACTTCTCGACCATGATGCGTTTCAGTTACGCCGGCGCGCCCGAGAAGACCCAACAAGCGTGGCGAGGCGAGTTCTTCACCGCCGGCGACATGGGCTACCTGGACGAGGACGATTATCTCTTTCTCACCGACCGCAAAATTGACCTGATCATTTCTGGAGGTGCCAACGTCTACCCGGCCGAAGTGGAAGCCGTCTTGTACCTTCAACCTGCGGTGGTCGATGTGGCCGTGTTCGGAGTGCCCGATACCGAATGGGGCGAACGCGTCCACGCCGTCATTGAGGTTCGAGCCCCAATCTCCGAAGAAGCGGTGATCGCCTTCTGCCGAACCCGCCTGGCGCACTACAAGTGTCCGACCTCGGTCGAAATCACCGAGAGTCTTCCTCGGGATCCGAACGGCAAAATCCGCAAGCGACTGCTGCGCGACCCCTATTGGGCTTCGACCGAGAAGAAGATCTGATCAGGGCAGGGTGGGATCGAATGATTCGGCTGGGGTTCCGGCCAATGCTCCGGCTGCCCTGGCCGCCAAGGCCACCAACGTGAGGGTGGGCCCGTAGCCGGAGGCCGTGGGAAACACCGAGGAATCAGCCACGATCACATTGTCGAGATCGTGCAGGCGCCCGAAGGGGTCGACCACCGAGGTGGCTGGATCGGTACCCATACGGGCCGTCCCGATGACGTGGCGGCTCCCCGGGGCCATCGAACGCTTGTAGCCAGCGAATTCGCCGCCTGGAGAGCTGGTCAACATGGTTGAGGTGGCGCCCATTTCTTTGAGGATGGCTTCAAGCCGGGGGCCGTGATGTGCCGATGCGGCCAGCTCGTGTGTCCCCCCTTTGTAGGTGATGCGGGGAGACGGGAACCCCCGGACGTCACGGATCGAGAGGTCGAGATCCACCGTGTTGGTGGCGTAGGGAAGATCCTCTCCCTGCATGATGAAAGCCCAGAGATGTCGTCGCATGGGAGATTCCTGCATCTGTTCAAGGTGCGTTGGTCCCCAGGGGTAGGCCCGAGCTTCACTGGCCGGCAGTCCACCTCCGCCATGTTCGACCATGCCGCCGCGCATCCACGGAAGTCCGGCTGCTTTGGCGGCGGCCTTCGAGAGATCGTCGGGAATCATGGCGTCGTCGTGCACGTGGGTCACGGCTCGCCCGCGGTCGCCGTACACATCGAAGGGCATCACGCCCAGCACGATGGTCTGGTAGTGCACCATGAGGAATCGACCAACCAATTCGTTGCCTATCTCCGATTGCAGCAGCAGGCGCGGCGTCTCAATAGCTCCGCCGGCCACGATCACGTGCCGTGCATCCATCGATCGCTCGACTCCGTCGGGGCCGATGTAGTCGACTCCGGTGGCCCGTCGACCTTCGGTCCTGATGCGCGACACGTAGGTCTCGGGCCACAGCTCGGCTAGGCCGGTAGCCATGGTGCGAGTGAGGAGAGCCACCGGATCACCCTTGGCGTGGATCGGGCAGCCGAAAAAGGCGCAGAACCCGCAGTTGTTGCAGGCTGGCCGGCCGTCATAGGGGACGCTGTTGGCTGCCGTTGGTGCAGCGTAGGGATGAAAGCCAAGTTTCTCGGCCGCGGCCGAGGAAAGCGTGGCGCCGTACATGGGCGTACCTGACGGCATGGGGAATGGTCCCGAGCGGGGAGCGGCAAACGGGTTGGCGCCAGCGGTGCCGGCCACGCCGACCGCTCGCTCCACCAGGGCGTACCAGGGCTCAAGGTCGTCGTAGGTGAGCGGCCAATCGACGACGTCGGCCCCGGGCTGGGGACCAAACGTCGAGTGCATCCGAAAGTCCACCTCTCGGAAGCGAGGCGTCTTGCCATCAGCATGGGTACCGCCGCCACCCACCGTGGATGGGATGGAGTTGACCTCACCCACGTGCGAGTGATCGCCTTCGTCGACGCCGGTGCGAAACGTGCGCGGTTCGAGGAACGGATCGGGACCCAGGAAGAAACGGTGGGTGAACTTGATTTCGTCGTTGGAGTAGTCCGCTGAGGGACGCGTCAAGTCCTCGGGATCGAGGAGGTGGTTGCGCCCTTTCTCAATGATGACCACGGTCCAACCGGCTCGGGTCAAAATATCGGCGGCTGTCGACCCTCCCGGACCCGAGCCAATGATGACGGCATCGACCGTCATGGTGCGGATACTTCCTGATCGGTCCACCCGCGTGGTTGGACATCACCGGCGAAGCCGATGGCGCGCCATCCGACCGTGTCACGATTACCGCCGTATTCAGGTGCGCCGTACATCCCCTGGCAGGTGTGTTCGAAGAGGAGACTGAGAAACTCGCGATTGGCTCGCAATCGGCGGTCCTGTTCATCAGGTTCGGCGGTAGTGAAGTCGGGGCCCAAGCTGGCCAGTCCCTCGCGATAGCGCTGTTGGAGTCCGATGACCGGGCCATTGAACTCGCGTTCGGTCAGGTTCTGGGAACCCTCAATCCGAGTTCTCCAGGCCAGCTCGTCGAGCGCAGTGAGCGGATGGAATTGCTCGAAGCACGCGTCCCCACCCGCTCGACCCGAAGTCGGTCCACCGGCCCAGATGCGGGGAGGGTCAAAGGAAAACGCGCCGAGCAGGGTGTCGATGTAGTCGGCTGATCCTGCATCGCCGGCGCCCGGTGTGTCTCCTTGAGGTGGCAATAAACGATTGCACGCCGCATGAAGGGTGGAGTACTCCGACTCGGTCAGCCAGATGGGCATCCGGCGACGGTACCAGGGAAAACGTGGATTCGGTGGAGGTATGCGAGGTAATGGCGGCCGGCGGGGGCGCCTCTGGTCCGTCGCTTCAACCGGGAGAAAAATCACCACCTCTTTTCGGTGGAACTGCGACCCCGTGTACGGTACGCTGCGATCCTGGGCGGGTGCCCAAACGCGAGATTGTGAACCGGGGGTTAGCGACCTCTGATCGGTCAGGGCAGAGTTCTGGTCGGTCGGATCGGGGGATGCGGTGCTGCAGTATGTGATCGCTGGCCTGGTGTACGGAGCGATCTATGCGATCACGGCTTCGGGGCTGGTGGTGACGTATCAGTCGACCGGAATTTTGAATTTCGCCTTCGCCTCGATCGCTTACGGGCTGGCGCGCTTCTACTACTACCTGAACAGCCAAGAGCACTGGGCCATCATCCCGTCCGCCCTGGTCTCGATCGGAGTGGCTGGACCGCTGCTCGGCGTGTTTTTGTATCTTGTCCTGTTCAAGCGCCTGCAGGTGGCTCGGCCGCTCACCAAAGTGGTGGCCACCATTGGCCTTTCGGTATCGATTCCACCGGCGGCAACGCTGCTCTTCGGGAATCAGAGCATTCTCTCGGCCCCGGGACTGGCCCCCGAACCGGTGCGGGTCTTCAACTTCCTCGGCGTGGCGGTGACCATGGAGGAAATCATCACCTACGCCGCCGTGGTCATCATTGTCGTGGCCGGACTGCTGGTACTTCGTTATACCGATATCGGATTGCGCGTGCGCGCCATGGTGGATTCGCCGGCCATGACTTCGCTCTCAGGCACGAATCCCGAAGTGGTGTCGATGATCGTCTGGGCGGTGAGTGTCACCCTGGCCGGACTGGTGGGGGTGCTGTCTGCGCCAGTCGTCGGGCTCGATCCAGGCCAATTCACCCTGGTCATGGTGGCCGGCTTCGCCGCCGTGATCGCCGCCCGATTGCGCAACCTTCCGGTGGCGGTGGCGGTCGGTTTCGCCATGGGCATCGCCGGAAACCTGGTGCAGTACTTCTTCACCAACTCGACCACGATCGCCGCCGACGCCATACCTGCCATTCCGGCGATCGCCACTGCCATTTTCTTGATCTATTTCATGGTGCGCGGCATCGGCGTCGATGAAACCGAGACGGTCGGAGGAAATCTCGATCGAGCGATCACGCCGCAGGGAGACTCGCCGACGGGATCTCATCGGGAACGCTACGCCTCTGCGTTCGGCTGGCAGTTCCCGCTGCTGGCCTTCGTGATCCTCTTCATGTTGCCGCTGATTCTGAACGGATTTTGGACGAGCATCATTGGCCAAGGCGTGTGCCTCGGCATCATCTTCTTGTCCTTCACGCTGGTCACCGGCGAAGGAGGCATGATCTGGCTCTGTCAGGCCACATTTGCCGGCATTGGCGCCGTGGTGGCAGCTCAGCTCGCCGTCCATCACGGGTGGCCGGTCATGTTGTCGGTATTCGCCGGAGGCTTCGTGGCTTTGCCATTCGGCGTGATCATCGGCATCGTGACGATCCGATTGGGCAATCTCTACGTGGCCTTGGTCACTCTGACGGTCGGTCTGTTATTCGATCAGTTGATCTTCACCATGAACATCTTCGCCAACAATTCCATTGGCGTGAACGTGACCCTGCCGAGCTTTGCCTCCAGTCCCCGTGCCTTTATGTATCTCGCCCTGGTCGTCTTCATCATCTGTGCGTTGGTCGTGGTCAATCTGCAGCGCACCACTCCGGGTCTGGCCCTCAACGCGGTGAGATGGAGCCCGATCGGTGCGCGGACCATGGGCATCAGCGTGTTGCAGCTCAAGGTGCTGGTCTCGGGAATCGCCGCCTGTGTGGCCGGCATCGGTGGCGCCATGTATGCGCTGTCCGAGTCGTCGGCCTTGCCCACTAACTATTCGGCCCTGGTCGGGCTGATCTGGCTGGCCATTTTGGTGACGCTCGGTATTCGATCGAGCATCGCTGCATTGTTGGCCGGTGTGTCGTACACCGTGCTGTCCGGCATTGCGGTTGTCTACCTCCCAACATCGTTCGGCGAAGTTACGCCGATTCTGTTCGGGTTAGGCGCCATTCAAGTGGCCAAGTTCCCCAACGGCGCCATGACCGAGAACGCCCGACAGGTGCTGTGGTTCTGGGACAAGGTGCGGGGCGCATCGAGCACGAAAGAGACCACGTTGGTGGGCGGTGAGCTCCTGTGACGACGTCAATGCAAAATCCGACAGTGGATCAGAGCACCACGCCCGTGCTGACGGCCACCGGCGTGACGGTGCACTTCGGTGGTTTGGTTGCGTTGTCCGATGTGTCGGTCGATGTGCCGCCCGGCACCATTGTCGGACTGGTGGGTCCCAATGGGGCCGGCAAGTCCACCCTCTTTGGGGTGATGTCGGGGCTCTTGCGCCCAGTGGGCGGGACGGTGTGCCTCTCCGGCCAAGATGTCACCAAGGCGACCCCGCAGTCCCGAGCGCAACTCGGTCTCGCTCGCACATTCCAACATCCGGAACTGTTCATGGGCATGACCGTGCGCGATCACTTGGTGCTCGGCCATCGCGTCCGCTTCGAACGTCGTCGACTCTGGAGTGATCTGGTAAGTCTGCGGGCCATGTTGCCGACCACGAAGGGCGAAGATGAAGAAGTCGACAGTCTGCTCGAGCTGCTCGGCTTGACCCATATTGCCAAGACGCAAGTGTCGGTACTTCCATTGGGCTTAGCCCGGCTGGTCGAGGTCGGCCGGGCCCTGGCCACCCATCCCAAAGTGGTGCTGCTCGATGAACCGCTGTCGGGACTCGACATTTTGGCCACCGACAACCTGACCGCCGCCTTCCAGCGAGTGGTGGAACAGAGCACCATCGGGCTGTCCCTGCTCATGGTCGAACACGACGTGGCCTCGGTGTTGGCGCTCTCAAGCAAGATCTTCGTGCTCGACTTCGGGTGTCTGATCGCTCAAGGCACGCCCGACGAGATCCGAGCCAATCCGGCCGTTCGAGCCGCCTACCTAGGCGACGAAGATCAGGTGGCGACGGGATTACCCGAGGCGCAGGCGGTGCCCGAGGGGCCAAGTGCCGAACCGGAGCCGACGTGAGCGAGCCGATGCTCAAGGTCGAAGACCTCAACGTCAGCTACGGCCAATCACAGGCCCTCTTCGATGTGTCGTTGGAAGTACCCGCCGGGTCTGTCGTCGCTGTGCTCGGTGCCAACGGCGCTGGGAAAAGCACCTTGGCCCGGGTGGCGTCCGGGTTGGTGCCTTCGACGTCGGGGCGGATCATGTTCGATGGCGTTGACGTCACGAAAATGGCGCCTCACAAATTGAGCGCCGCTGGCCTGACCCACGTGCCCGAAGGTCGAGGCATCTTTCCCGGGCTCTCCGTGATGGAGAACCTGCGGATGGCAGTCGGTCAGCTCAAGCGAAGTGAGCGGGCGTCCGCCATTGAACGGACCATAGAAATGTTCCCGGTGCTGGGCGACCGGCGCAAGCAGGGGGCGGGCACGCTTTCGGGAGGCGAGCAGCAGATGCTGGCCCTCGCTCGGGCCCTGGCCGTGACCCCCAAGATGATCATCGCCGACGAGATGTCGCTCGGCCTGGCCCCCTTGGTGGCCGAGGCGGTGTTCCAAAGCTTGGACCAGGCTCGCCAGAGTGGGATCACGATTGTCCTCATTGAACAGTTCGTGCACCGGGCGCTCGCCTTGGCCGACAGCTGCGTCATTCTCACTCGGGGTCGGGTGGGTTGGTCGGGTCCGGCGGCGGAAGCCCACCAGGAGGTGATCGACCGGTATCTTGGCGAGGCTGCGCACAGTGCGTGAGTCGTGCGACGTCAGGATCCAACGTTATGTCTGAAGAATCAAGACTGAATGCGTTCCGCACGGAGCTCGTCGCCTGGTTGGCGGCCAACCTCACTCCCGAAGTGGTCGAGGCTCATCGGGGGATGACCGAAGGCGAAGAACATCTCGAACTCATGAAGGCCTGGAACGCGCGCCTGGCCGATGACGGTTGGGCCGCCGTGTCCTGGCCGGCCGAATTCGGTGGGCGCGATGCCGACGTGGATCAACAGCTGGCCTACCACGAAGAAATGTCGCGCACGGGTGCGCCGGGACCGATCAACACCATCGGCGTGTCCAACATTGCCCCCGCCATCATGGCGCTCGGAACCGACGAGCAGAAGGAGCGCTTCTTACGTCCCATGTTGCGCGGCGACGAGATTTGGTCCCAAGGCATGTCCGAGCCCGACGCCGGTTCCGATTTGGCCTCGCTCCGCACGGCAGCTCGCATCGACGGCGACACCTTTGTGGTGAGCGGGCAAAAGACGTGGAACAGCATGGGCGCCTATGCCGACTGGTGCCAGGTCTACGTCCGCACCGACCCCGAGGCCCCCAAGCACAAGGGGATCAGTTGTCTGATGATCGACATGTCGACGCCGGGGATCACCGTGCGGCCGTTGCGCACCATGTCGGGTGACTACATGTTTTCCGAGCTCTTCTTTGATGATGTGGTGGTACCTCGCTCCGCCCTGCTCGGATCCCTCAATGAGGGGTGGCGGGTGGCGATGACCACGCTGAGCCATGAACGGGCGGGCGTCGCCCGGCTTCATTTGGGCTTGACGGAAAAGTTCGAAGAACTGCTGAAGGCTGCCCGTGCGCGCGGGCCGGTGACCGACAAGGTGCATCGCGACCGACTGGCCGCGTTGTATTCGGAGATTGCCTGTATGCGCTATTCCACCACCCTTGAACTCAGCAAAATCGGTCGAGGTGGACAACCGTCGGCCACCATGGGCAGCCTGGCCAAACTGTCGTGGGCCCAGGCCTCGCAGGATCTGGCCGATCTGGCCCTGAGCATTCTCGGGCAGGAAGCCCTGATGGGTACCTGGGCCACCACCTTGGCCATGTCCCCTTCGTATTCGATTGCTGGTGGCACGGGCGACATCAACCGCAACATCGTGGCCGAGCACGGTCTTGGATTACCCAGGTAGCGAATTCGATGAACACAACCAGAACAGGAGCTCAGTAATGGCATCAATGTGGGGTTATGAGGGAAGTCGAGTTGTGGTGAGTGGTGGAGGTGGTGCCGGGATGGGTGCCGCCGCCGTGCGCCATCTCAGTGATCTTGGCGCCGAGGTACACGTCATCGACTTGAAAGAACCACCGGTCGATGTGGCGAGCTACCAAGCAGTGGATTTGCGCGACCCCGATGCCACGACCGCCGCGGTCGAGAAGATCGGCGGCAGTATTGATGCGCTCTTTAATTGCGCCGGCCTCGCCGGTTCCAAGTTCCCAGACCTCGACGTGATGTTGGTCAATGTGGTGGGCATGCGTCACCTGGCCGAACTGGTGTCGGCTCGCATGAAGCCAGGGTCGGCCATCGCCAGCATTTCGTCCACGGCTGGCGCGGGCTACCTGATGAACATCGGCAAATGGATGCCGCTGGTGACGCTGCCCGGTTTCGCCGCTGCCAAGGAGTGGTGCGAGACGCATCCCGAGGAGATCGAAGGCGGATACGGGCCCTCCAAAGAATCCATCATCATCTGGACCTTCTGGGCCTCCTACGCGCTGGCCGAAAAGGGCATCCGGGTGAACTGCATCAGTCCTGGACCGACCGACACGCCGATGATGCCCGACTTCGAAGAGACCGTCGGCAAGGAATTCATGGACAACTTCCCAGTACCACTCGGGCGTAAGTCGACTCCCGACGAGCAGGCCTGGCCGCTCATCTTCTTGAACTCCAAGTTGGCCAGCTACATCACCGGGGAAAATCTCATTTCTGATGGCGGCACCATGGGCGCCACCATGACCGGTTGCATCGACATGTCCAACATGATTCCCGACTCCATGAAGTAGGGGGGCTGGGAAGCTTGGTCAGGCGGCTGATTTCTCCAGGATGTGCACGGCGCACGATGATCCCAACCCGATGACATGGGCGAGGCCGACTTTGGCTCCTTCAATTTGTCGTGGTCCCGCTTCGCCCCTCATGTGATGGCAGATCTCCCAGATATTGGCGATGCCGGTGGCGGCGAC